>FZPS01000171.1_pt48 | contig 230744 bp, 203 predicted proteins | sample 1817821 | NCBI WGS metagenome assembly FZPS01 (sample SAMEA104158645, study PRJEB21678) | metagenome | place: Germany | collected 2015-04-21
TTAAGAGCAAGAAAGGTTAGAAATCAAGTAAAAGAAGTAAAAGTTAAACTAATAGTCTATAATATAAACAAAAAAGTAATACAATTATTATGGATTAAATTAAGGATTTCTACAGAGCCGAAAAATGTTAGAATAATAAAAGATTAGGGACGTGGAAAGCAAAAAAGAAAAACATAAACATTAATGTTAATTTATTCTACTCTCAAGTCTCTCAAGTATTTTACTCTTGTCCGATTATTTTATCAGTTATTTTTATAAGTACTTAATATGTTTCTGGATATTTATTTTTGAAGGCTACAAGAAATCTTTCATCTATTTTTGTCCTTTTAATTGATTTTACTTTAGAAAGCTGGTCAATGAATAAATTGCAAGCTTCTCTGAAATTAACTCCTTCAAGATTAGCTCCTATAAGAAGGCCGCGAAGTTTATCTTTACAAGGTCAGCCTTCAAATTCAGGCCCTTAGAATTTAGCCCCTTCAAGGTTAGCTCCTTCAAAGTTAGCTCCCTCAAGGTTAGCCCAGTAGAAGATAGCCCTAGAAAGGTTAGCCTCAGAGAAGTTAGTCCAGTAGAGAATAGCCTTGAAGAGGCTAGTTCTTTCAAGGTTAGCTTTTTCAAGGTTAGCCCTTTCAAGGTCAGCCCATTCAAGGTTAGCTTCTTTGATATTAGCCTCTTTAAGGTTAGATTTTTTGAGGTTAGCTGCTTCAAGTGTAGCTCCTATAAGACTGGCACCTATAAGGTTAGCTTTGTTAAGATAAGCCTCTTTAAGGTTAGACTTTTCAAGATTAGCTCCTTCAAGGTTAGCTTCTTCAAGATTAGCCTCTATAAGATTAGCTGAGTGAAGGTTAGCCCAAGAGAGATCAGACCAGAAGAGGTTAGCTCTTTCAAGATTTACTCCGGAGATGTTAGCTCCTTCAAGAACAGCCCCTTCAAGGTTAGCCCCTTCAAGAATAGCTCCCTCAAGGTTAGCCTCTATAAGGTAAGCCCTTTCAAGGTTAGCCCCTATAAGATTAGCTGAGTGAAGGTTAACCCAAGAGAGATCAGACCAGAAGAGGTTAGCTCTTTCAAGATTTACTCCGGAGAGATTAGTCTTTTTAAGGCAAGCTTCTCTAAGCTTGGCCCCTTCAAGATTAGCTTTTTCGAAATTAGCCCCTTTAATATTAGCTTTTTCAATATCAGCCCTTTTTAGACAGGATTCTGAAAAATCAGTAAATCTTAGTATGCTATTCGATAGTTTAACGTTTCTCATAATTGTTTTTCTAAAACATGTATTGCTGAGGTCGCAATTTGATAAGTCTGCACCGGATAATACCGTTAAAGAAAAGTCACTCTCTCTAAAATCATAACTTAAGTATTTTAGTAAAGTAACTGCATTACCGCCAAGGAACCCGGTTTCATTTTCCGTTTTCCCCCTGGTGTACTCGATCATACTTAAAAAGAGACTACTTTTGTTATTGATCATCTCCTTAATGAAACTTATAATCTCGGGAGTGAGCATTTTTTTACGCAGAATATTACTATCAATAATATCCTCATTGATTTCTTGGGAAAGCTTTTTAGCAATAAAAAATTCCATGAACGATCGATGCATGAACACGAAATTATCTTCAGAATCTCGGTAAATGAAAGAAGCTGTCCTTATCTTTTTATTAATGTCATCGATATCGACCCTTCCTTTCATAATGTCCGCTCTAAATTTTCTGTCAACTGTCTCATATATCTCATCTATTGTAATTACATTTTTATTCTCTGTAAACATTTTAAAAGCTAGCTCTTCCATCACGACTGAAACATATTTTGGGTTTACTTTCCGTTTCTCTCTATTCATCCACTTATTAACATATGTATCGTATAGCTTTGACTGGGTAATCTCACCTGTTGTTAGCGAAAAATCCGATAGTGTTTGAACTATTAAATTAAGTAGTATAGGACGCTTAGAAAGGTCGCTAAGATTATATATTTTATTTATTGTTTCATATCGAGCAAACCAGTTAACACCAAAATATCTTTTAAGGTATCTCTTTATATCGTTTTCACTGAATAGACTAATATACACTATCTTTACCTTAGATTTGTCCTTTAACGATATTCCAGTGAAATCCATCGATTCTGGGTCTAGGGACAGCTCCTCGTCCTCTTTGTTCTCAAAATAGTGAGTACGGGATGTAATTATAACCTTATTCCGAGCAGATACTAGTGAATTTACCTCATTAAACTTCTCGACAGTACCTTTTGGCAACTCATCATAACCATCGAAGACGAATAGTATTTTCCCTTGCCTAAATTTATTCTCAAAATCATTAATACTCAAACCATATAAAATATTGTAATTTTTAATCAGATCTTCTAAGTTCCAGAACTTTGTAAAATTCTTTAGCTGTACTGATATGGGCAGATAAAAATCGTTGTCCTTAACATATCGATCCGCAAATTGTTTAATTAGATTTGTTACATAGGTTGTTTTGCCCGTACCGAAATCGCCTAATATAACTAAGATAGGATAATTTTTTTCTCCCAGCCACTTTTCCACGTACTTATCTATCAATACTATATCGTGATGCTCATCTTCATAGCATTTCAGGTCTATATAATAAGCTAAATTTTCAAACGTACTGAAATGATTGAATATATTCTTTGCATATTCTACAGAAGTATCTTTTTGAAGGTTACATAGTGTACCATATATTCTGTCGAATTGATCAATATAGACCTCTAACAATTTTTCTTTTTCTTCATTACAATCTTTGGAGTTTCTATATTCTCTCAATGTTTCCTGAAGTATCTCATGTAGATATCGAATTTCAGCCTCTATTCCATTAACCTTATCTACCATATATGGTTTAAAGATCTCTATGTCTTTGGAAGCATATTCGAATAACTTTTTTTTGTATCTCTTCTTGAAATCATCATAAAACCAATCTAATACCTCTGTTTCAAGAAGCCCATTTAATTTTCTATTGAATTCGTCTTTTTCTACAATATCTATATTAATAAACAAGTCTTTTTTTGATTCTTCGATCTCATCTAACATTGTGACCCAATCGGAATACTTATCATCATCTTTAATTTCCTTGAATACCTGATCTATGACACTGTCTATAGGATGTTTTCGTAGGATGTTATCTTTAAAATTTTTTACTAGCTTCGTTACTTCTAATAGCGCCAAAGCATCATCTATTGCTATTACCATAATCAGTCAGACCCGTTTACTATTGCTAAATATTTGAAGACTATAATATTAAAATTTTAGTAATTTTTAAGGAATAGTAATGTCACTAATTGAAGGTTCGAGCCTAATGCAAGTTATACCTGTGAAAGGAAAAACACGTTGGAATTCATTCAGCAACTAAAAACTCATTAACAACCTCTAAACAGAATAAATCTTAACCCTGCGAGGAGAAATTAATATATACTTCCAATCTGTCAGGGGAAGTATGCTAATTACTACCTCTCGAAAACCTTCTGCAAGAACCAGGTCGCTTTGCAAGTTGCTTTCGCGGTTTATAGCCGGCAGGTGTATAACACGCGGAAAAATGGGCATGAAGGAACTCTTGGAGTTTGCGGATGGCGGACCTCTCATAGTTATAGGGGAGTACCACGGAAACCCAGGAGAACTCAGCTTTTATGATGAAAACGGGAAGCTCCTTTTCTCTATCAGATTTACGGACTGGTATTCCGAGGAATCTGATTCCTACTGGTTCCCTGATGTCGAGCCCGCGCTCTCAGGTCAGGGAGAGATTGCAGATGCCTTTGAGTCCTTTTTCCAGTTCAAGAGGGTTGAAAGCGACAAAATCGATCAGCTTCCTTCGGATTCCACTCTGATAGTTGTCGGGGAGAAGTATATCGATTTTATTGGCAGCAAAAAGTCACTTTTTAAACTTAACCTCCGAGGTTTTAAAAAGTACTGACCTCCAGACCCTTATTTTTATAACTGGCTTTTATAAATCGATTTTTCCATCTAATTCAAAAACCGTTAAAACGATTAAAACAAAAAACAGGATTCTTCAGGAGGAATTCCTTGAAACTTTTCGCAGAATTCACCTTTGAAACCGAAACCGCAGGAACAATCTACAGGGCCCTCCTGCCCGAGCTCAGTGAGAGCTTTTCCGAAAGATCTGTAATAGACCTGTCCCTTGAGGACAAAAGCAGGCTGGTATTGAGCGTAAAAGCCGAAGATGCCGTTTCCCTTCGTTCAGCCCTCAATACCTGGCTCAGGCTTATCCAGATTGCCCAGGAAATCCTTGAAGTCACAAATGAGGCACGTTCTCCATATCAGGTCAGTTGATAGATATGGTTTGAAATTAGCATTTTAAAAAATTTCATTATATTCGAATGAGACGTGGATGGCTATGAAACATAAGAGTATGCAGGAATATAAAGAAAAAATTAATAGGATTTCTTTTAGCTCGTTTAATTCCGGCAGCAAAAAATAAGTAATATAAATGCTCCGGAATTTCTATCAGGACTGGAGGTTGTCTCAATTCATTTTATACTTTAACCTTTTTTTGAGTTCTTCTTATCATCTCGAGCTTCTTATGCCTTGCTTTATCTGAATTTGTTTTTCACATTCTCTTAATAACCATGGGCTCTGGATTTTTTTGATCTGGGGCCTTTATTTGGTCTGAAAGCCCTCTCCGGGCATTTCTTGGAATCGGTTTTCCCATGCACTTCGAAGCCCAGGCTGAAACATTCGCCTTTCATCTCGTCAATAGCCGTATAAAATCTACAATCTTGGCATGTAGGCATTTGGATTACTACCTCCAAATATGTGAAGGCCACCCGGTTTTTATCCCAGAGTGTTTACCCGGATACAGCCTCTGAAGCAAGAAAATCATTTCTCTTCAGATTTCTTGATTACAGGGATGTATCCTCTAAATAATATGTATCTGTAAATAAAACATTTTTGGTGGTTATCAGAAGGAAGGTAGGTTTACATAAGGGCAACCGCCGGAAAATTACAACAACTAATTAAAGTTATTTATATATCAGAAAGCTTTTGCCTGCAGTTTGCCTGTAGTTTGCCGTTTGCCTATGATTTGCAGTTTGCCTATGATTTGCAGTTTGCCTGTGATTTGCAGTTTTACAGACTGGATCTTAAATCAGATTTCCTCATAATCCTCAAATTCCACATCGAGTACAGGCAGCTCAATAATCTCTCCTTCTCTGTTATAGCATGTCCAGCTTTTTTTATGGTAGGGGCGTCCCACTATGATATGGTAGTTCCCTGTTCTCGAGAAGAGACGAAGATCAGCCTGAGAGGGGCTGCGGTTCGGGCCCGGATGGCTGTGGACCGAACCAACGGCTTTAATGTTTGGCATCATATAAAGCCTGAGAATTGCGCTCTTATTACTTGATTCTGTGCCAGGCAATATAAGAACTTCAGTAATGATGCCTCCTTTTTCCTGCAAAAGACCGGCAAATTCTTGAGGAGCCATGGATTTGCTGGCCTCAAGAATAAAGTGGAGGGTATCGCGGGCTATTCCTTTAATTTGCATAAGGGATTATTCTCCTGAAAAGGTATATCTTTTCTGAGGTAATGACTGCCGAGTGAACCGATTAGATTAGAGCGGTTTTTACCCTGGTTGCTTAAAAACTGAAGATTTCGCGGGTTTAAAAAGCTGTTAGCTTTGTGAGAACATTTTGCTCGACAGGTCAGGCTCTGGAATTATCTGGCAGCGGGTTTATTTATGGTTTGCATAGACTATTATATAGGAGATTTTATTTCTCAGAGCCTTGTCGGATTGAAGCTTAGCTCTCAGTGCTGAATATTGTCAGGGGGTACTAGAATAAAAGATATACACTCGGTTTCAGACTCGGAAACGAGCCTGGAAAAAAATTCTGGAATGGATGTTGGAAAATACCTGGAAAAAGACAGTGATACACACATATCCCTGTATAAAGAGTCGCTTGCAATTCACCGACAACTTGGGGGTGTACTGGAGGTTGCAAGTAAAATCCGCCTTCGAACTATACATGACCTCAGCGTTGCTTATACGCCAGGGGTTGCCGAGCCGTGCAGGAAAATAAGTGAAGACCCGGAGCTCGCTTACCTTTATACCCTGAAGAGAAATACCATTGCTGTTGTCACTGATGGTTCTGCAGTGCTCGGGTTTGGGAATATAGGGCCCCATGCTGCCCTGCCTGTCATGGAAGGAAAAGCGATAATTTTCAAGGAATTTGCAGGCATTGATGCCTTTCCTATCTGTCTGGATACGCAGGAAACCGAAGAGGTGATAAAAGCGGTAAAGCATCTTGCTCCTGCTTTCGGAGGCATTAACCTTGAGGATATCAGTGCTCCCCGCTGCTTTGAAATCGAATCCAGGCTGCGTGAAGCCCTCGAACTACCAGTTATGCACGATGATCAACACGGCACAGCGATTGTAGTTTTTGCCGGGCTTCTTAATGCTCTTAAAATTGTGAATAAAGAATTAAACGAGCTTAAAATCGTGATTTCAGGCCTTGGTGCTGCAGGCGTTGCAATTTTTCGGTTTTTGGTCCGTGCAGGAGCAAATCCCGCTAAAATTCTTACCTGTGATAGTAAAGGGCTCATTTACCAGGGTCGAAAGAACGGCATGAACTCTGTAAAGGAAGAAATTGCCAGGCTTACAAACCCCGGAAAATTGAAAGGAGGGCTCGAAAAAGCTTTTCCGGGAACTGATCTTTTTATCGGGGTCTCGGTAGGAGGCATAGTTACCGAGGATATGGTTAGCTCTATGGCAAAAGATGCAATTATTATGGCCATGGCAAATCCTATCCCTGAGATTATGCCAGATGCTGCAAAACGGGCAGGAGCAAGAATTATTGCAACAGGCAGGTCGGATTTTCCAAACCAGCTTAATAATTGCCTGAGCTTCCCCGGGGTTTTCAAAGGGGCTCTGAGCACCTGTGCAAGGAAAATAACGCCTGAAATGGAAATGGCTGCAGCCCATGCGCTTGCTGACGTCGTAAAAGTCAGCGAGCTTTCAGAAGATCACATAATTCCTCATCCTCTTGACAGGCATGTAGTACCCGCGGTTGCAAAAGCCGTTGCAGATGCATCACTTGAGAGTTGTGTTGCCAGGAAGAGTCACGAAGATAAAGCCTGAAAAACCGGTTTAAAGTTCTGTTTGCGGACAGCTTTTCCACCTCTTCAGGTTCATCACTCCTTTTTACCTTCTTTTTTTATCTTAACTCCAGGTTCACGGACCAAACTTCAGAATTGATGTTTCGCAAGCAATTTGAATCTAAATTACATACTTTTTCGTCAGGTATATAGGGGTGATTGGAATAAATTGTAATGATCTGAAAACTGGTCAAACTCTTGTTTGTGAAAGATGCGGGATTGAACTTAAAGTGATAAGTGAATGCACAGATCACAGCTGCGCTACAGGCTGTGCGGGTGATATGGACTGTTGTGGAGAGCCAATGAAACTGAAAGAATAAACAACAGAATAAGCAATAGAATAAAAACGCTACTGTAATCATATATAGAACGAAAAACAATAAGTACGAACATTATGACTTCAAAAAAAAGAGAAAATCCTGCTTTCCCGGAATTTGTCATAGGTGTAGAGCCGCCAGCCGATAGGGCCGAAAAAGCGCTCTGGTTTATTTTCCGGGACCGTGAGATTCTCCTCAAGCTTAATAATAATCCCGGAGCAATTCCAAGGCTGATTGACCTGGGAGAGCTTGGGCTTTCAGGTATCAGGGAACAGTATCTCGGAGCCCTTGATGGAACACACTGCTATTCCGTGGAGCTTCCAAATAACGCGCAGCCTCCTGAAGGAATGGAATTTATGGATCTCAGGCAGGCATATACACAAATGGGTGAAAAGTGTTTTGCGCTTGTTAATAAAGCCGTTCAGGTCATGGAATGGGACAGGACGAGCCAGTTTTGCAGCAGATGCGGGACAAAAACCCTGCAAAAGCCCGGAGAGAGGGGAAAAGAATGCCCTGATTGCGGAGAGCTTTTCTATCCCAGAATATCGCCTGCCGTTATCGTGCTTATCCGGAAAGGGCATGAAATTTTACTTGCCAGGTCTCCAAACTTCCCAGATGACATGTATGGTTTGATAGCCGGCTTTGTTGAGCCCGGAGAGTCTGCTGAAGCTGCGGTTGCCAGAGAAATCAGGGAAGAAGTGGGAATTGAGGTTAAAAATATTACTTACTTCGGAACACAGGCATGGCCGTTTCCTAATTCTCTTATGATCGGGTTTACTGCGGAATACAGTTCAGGGGAAATCCAGCCCGATGGGTTTGAAATCGAGGACGCCCGGTGGTTCCCGGCTGGGGATTTGCCAGTATTGCCTGGAAAAATAAGCATTGCAAGAAAGTTGATTGACCATTTTCTTAAAGAAGAAGGGATGGAAGTTTAAGACGGATTCATAATTTTTCAGATTTCTATTTCCAGTTCTACCTTTTTCGATACACTTTATTCACCTGGACGAAAGATCTTTTACCTCTATAAAGCCAGGAAAGAGTGAATATACCATGTTCTTATTTCAGATGATCCAGCAGCAGAGATAAGAAAAACTCAACCTCAAATTCTAAAAAATTTAAGGTTTTTCTCTCTTTTTCTTCTCAGGTTCCACAGGCTCGGTTAAAAAGAATCCAAACGGTGCGAAATCTTTGAAATAGATGATAAACGAAATTATATTATACCTTTTTCAATTGCTTTATTTAAACAATCTTCTGCTTTTTGTGATATATTAGATAAAGTATATTCTGACGCTAGAAATAAAAGTAGAATCTGAAACGTTTTAATTTCTTCTGGGGCCTCAATTCCACCGTACTCTTTAGATAGCCGGTAAACCCAGCTTATAAAAATTGCAATATAACAAGAAATTGCAATTGAGTAATGGATCGAGAGATATTTGACATATTTAGTCAAAGTATTCTTTTTTATAATAGAGGTAAGAGGAATTTTATGACTTTTCCGAGCTACTTCTAAGATGTCCATAAAAACAATTAAAAAAAAGAAGTAAATTCCTATTATGTATTGACCTCTCAATAGAAAAGAACGATACGAGCTATGCCCAAATATTGAGTCATAAACTAAAAAATATAAATCAAATAATGAAGTAATAAAAGGAATAACAATAATATAAACAAAAAGAAAATCAATAAATCTCTTTACTGTAGTTCTTTTTCTCAATTGTTTTGAAAAAAGTTTTTCAATTATCTTAAATTGAATTCCCTCTAAGTTCTTGTGACTTGTTGATTCTTCAAGGAAGTTAGTTATTTTTTGCTTAAGTTTTGACTTTAATTCCAAAAAACAGGGTGTAGGATTTAAATGGAAAAATATGATATAGGTTATAATTGCAAAACCTACAGAAATTAGAAGATAATATATGAGACCCATGTTCATTAAATTTGTAGGATGATTGTATGGTATTCCTCCGGCTAGCACCATCATTTCTGATATAATACTCATCTCAGGGTTATTAGTATCAATTGGATCATAAACTAAAGCTATTTTAAGATACTTTGCAAAATAAATTGCATTAAGAAAAATAATATTATTGCCAATAAACATACAAAAAATATTTTCTATTTTCTTATAATCAACGCAATAATTTACGTTGAAAAACTTAAATATAACCTTATTTAAGGAAATTGTAATATAACTAAAAAAAGTGATGCAATGAGAATACTCGATAAAAATAGCATACAGTTGAATGACGAATCTGAAAAATAATTATTAACTTGATCTGATGCAGACGTTGCAAAAATGATAGAAAGGATTAAAAGCCCAAACAAAATAAATTTTGAGCTTGTAACTTCTAATGTCCATGAATTTTGATATATAAACTCAGAGACATTATGTGATCCTTTTCGATTAATCTTCGATCTATTTAATTTATTTAATATTAAATAAACACCTTCATCAAACAAGAATGTAATAAAAAACAATGCCTCAAATAAAACTACAAGATTAAAAATTAAAAATATCACTACGATAATCACTAATGTAGGGTTAGCCCAAAATTGAGCATCAAAGGTACTCATCGTTTGTAGTATGTTCCAATGAAGTCTATTTACGCCGAGAATACACGAATGAGTACAAGAAAATAAAATGGGAAAACATCTTAATAGGGTTTGTTTCCAAGACAAGGCTTCGGAACGTTTAAAAAACAATCCGCTCCAATTCATTCTTACAGATATAATTTTTGCTAATAACATTAAGTTCAAAACATATATAAGAATTAATGAAATAGTAATCGAACTGTCACTTACAATTGTTGCTATATACCAGTTGGCTGTAAACTTAAAACATATAATTAAAGTGAAGTATATTAATATATTAAATATATTCTTAATAATTGACTTAGAATTAATTGAGAAAAATAACCTATTAAATTCCAAAAATATATTATTCTGCTTAATAGCCTGTCTTTTTAAACTCATTCTAGTAGCAATTATTTAGATAGTATTAATTCTTTTCTAATTTATTTCCAAAATTTCCGTTTATGTTTATTTTTTCAGTGATCTTCGTCAACAGATTCATTTTTAGTTTACTATTCTCCAGACAAGATTCTGAAATGTAAAAAAGATCAGTGATGTTGAATTAGTGCTATTTTGACTCCGTTTGGGTCTTCTAAGAAGGCAAGGGTTCCAACTGTTATTGGTGTGGGTTCCATTGTGATTTTGGCACCTTTGGATTTGAGTTCTTCCACTGTAGTGTTTATGTCTTCAACATCCATTCCTACCGAAAACAGGCCAGTTTCATGTTCTGTATTCATTATAAGCTCTATCATAGCATCCCCTTCCCCTTTCAATAATGTGATTGTTACTCCAGGTTGAGGGTTGTGCTGGCTATCTATTTTAAGTCCCATAACTTCCGTGTAAAATTTAATCGATTCATCCATATCCTCAACTATGATGGTAGCGTATTTAACTTTCATATTTATCACCATATGAATACTGTTTATCATTATTTATTAATGTTGAATCTGGTAATTTTTTATCTACGAGCTGTCACAAAAACCGCTTTTAATCCTTTTTTGCCTCTTTTACGGAATGATACATATCAATTCCCTGTCCTGCCGTGGATAAATTACGCATATTTCGCACATGGATTTCGAAAACAGGGAAAAACTTTAACATCTGTGCATCAATGAAATAGAAAAAACAGATTATTCCTCCGGGCACACGAAGGAAGTTTTCAAGGGGCTGCCAGAAAAATAAACAAAACTTCAAAGTCAAAATATTTTATCGTGATGGTCGTAATCTTCCAGGGTTATAGTCTTTGATTCCTCATCAATAGAAAAAACCAAAACAAAATGCTTATCGATATGCACTCTTTTTAAATGGTTCATCGGAGCTTTTAAATTCTTGTATCGATGTGGATATTCCAGGATCTCATTTGCTTTATCTAAAATAATTTCAAGTTGTTTTTTATTCTTTTTTGCTAATTTTTCAAATTTACTATCAAGTTCCGATCTGATTTTCAAAAAATACATAAAAATCAAAGACCATATCGTTTCCTTAAGTTTTCAACCGTGCCTACTTCTATAGCTTCCTGTTTTACTATTTTCTTCAGTTTCTCAACGTACTCAGGCTTTAACTCTGGCTCTAAAATTTCTTCTTCATACTCTTCAGCCATTTTGTTAATAGCAGCACTTTTGTCCTTTAAACCGTATTTGGCCTTGATAATATTCAAAATTCGATTAGTGCGCTCATCAATGTTTATTATCGCTTGAACCATGTATATCCCATATTAATAGTAGGTTAATACCATATTAATATATGCCATTCTACCTTGCCAAGATTTAATTTCCACTGGCTTTTTGAGTCCGACCACTATAATATCTAGAAAAAAGCTTAAAGAAACAGCAATGTATGATTTATAGCAAAAAATAGGTCATGAAACTGAAACGAAAATATATTATAATGTAGACTGTATCGAACTAAGGCGTAAATATAGGAAGTAGATACCAGATAACAGATTTAAAACATTGAAAAGGATTGGGGAAAATTCAGAAATGAGAAGGCAAACTTATGATGCCGTTTGCAGTCCAGGTTCATCATGCACTTGTTAATAGTATTCATATTGGCAAATTTGCGGATAGGCTGCAGAGACCTGGATAAAGTGTAGATTGCAGGCATAATGGGAGATTAGAATGCTTAAAGGGAAAAAATTAGGACGCGGTAACGATTATTTTCAGATAATTTTGATTCCCAGGAACCTCGCAGCAAGTTCTGTTGCTTGCCAAGCATTAACTATAGCCCCTCTGAGTTCGTTGCGTGTATCGGATACTATCATCCCGTCAATGATACAATCCGATAAGTCGATGTCTTTGAGTGAAGTTTTAAAGAAGTCTGCTCCTGTGAAATTAACCTCTTTCAGCTTGGGCTTCTTTAACCGAATCTCGGATAATAAGGCTTCCATGAAGTTGCAGCCATGAAGGGCACAGTTCTCCAGTACAGAACTTGAAAAATTTGCATATCGAAACGAACTATCCACTAGAGAGGTTTCTTTCATATGGCTCTTGCTGAAGTTGCTGCCATCGCCCTTGCACGTTAAAATTTTGGAGCCTTTCCAGTAGCTCCCCGTAAAAATGCAATTTGCAAAATTGCAGTTATCAAACACCGAATCGTAAAAGCTGGCTTTTGAAAAATCACATTTGTTGAACTGGCATTGTATAAACTGTATCGATTCAAATTTCATCCTTGCGCTATCGATATCCGAAATAATCTCGTTTTCAAAGCGCATCCTTTCTATAAAATTGTCATCAGATTGTGCGGTTATAATTCTGCTTTCCAACATGCTTCCATCTCCAGATATTGAGGTTCCAAAGAATGATAATATGAATGGTTTGGACGAAGTTAAGAGCGAGAACAGCAGTGAAGTGCCTGAGAAAAAAATAGAGGCAGAGTAGAAGTGGAGGAGAGAATTTAGAAATACTGAACTTGACTTCATCTCCGTTTGTCTCCCTCATCCACCAGATGCTACCGCTGGATAGCAAAAGATAAGTTTACTGCCTTTTATAGTCAGAAAGTCTCGAAGCTGCCGATCTATAAAGCACCCATTTTTCATACCCTATCCTCTGGATTCTTTTACCTGAGGCTCTTGAATACATCTTGGCTCCGGGTATCAGGCTTAATAATCTACTGACATGCCTGTAACGCTCAAGAAGGCACTGTTCCTGGCTGATATCATCAAGCTTCTGAAAAATAGACATATTTTCAGGAATAAAGGGAATTTGAACTCTAAGAGTGCTGAGCAAAGACTCAAGCTGCCTGTCCAGTTCTTTCCTATCTTTCTCAAGATCCTGGAAACTCCATGTCTTGACCCTCTCATTTACAGCACATGTAATTTTTTCCGTAGGCTTGCCTTTTGCCTTAAAGCATGCTGTTCTTGCTTTATACCTGATTCCGGAAAGAATCTCTTTTAGCTTCTGTTCCGTAATTACTTTTCCCGTTATTGAACACTCTTTTCTCAAGTTTTTTTGCTCAAGAATAGCATCTTCTTCCATAATATCCAGAATTCCTGAAGCTCTGTCAAAAGCCTCTATGCTGGCCTCAAGAAGTTTCTTCCGGGCAGGTAAATCTCCGGCAGTCAGATTTCCTGCTGATAGAAGGAGGTCTGAGAATTCTTCCATAATTTTAAGAAGTCTCTTGTCTTCTTCCAGATACTTGATCTCATGGGTTACCTCTGAAATATATTGTTCACTCTCAAGTCTTGAAGATCTCCTCCCGAAAAGAATCTGTAAGAGAGCGTTGTAAAAGGGATAGTATAATCCGGGAATAGCAGTGCTGGTAGAGGCCTCAGTCGAATCTTTAAAATATTTGACTGCTTCTTTAAGCCCAAAAAGATAAGTAGCTTCGTTTTCAGCCTTGAGAGCCTTCCAGAGAGAAGCTTTTCCAAGAGATCGAAGTGCATACATACGGACGTAGATATAAGGGTTACCAATAAGAACCTGTAAGTCTTTCAATGCCTGTGTTTTATCAGGTACATAAAAAAAGGCAGATCCAAGGGTTCTTGTTGCTACCCTTTGAACAAAGTTATCACCGTGAGTCGAAAGTCTGATAAGGTCGCTCCAGACTTTCGCTTTATCCGGAACTTCTGAATAACCTGACGAAAGAGCAAGTACAGCCTCTTTTCTTACCTCTCTGTCTTCAGCGGATGTAAGCCTCATAAGATCGTTCCATGTTTTTTGCTTATCATCTGAGTATGCAAATGCAACAGTAAAAAGCTCTGCAGCTTTCTTCCTGAGCAGGGAGTCCGGACTCTCAGCAAGCTTTACAAGGTCAGAAAAAACGGTAGATTTTTCCTCAACTACCGGAAAGACACGCGAAAGCATGCTTGCAGCACCCTTTCTAACACCTGTGTCCGTATCACCAGATATCTTTAGAAGTTCATTCCATATATCCTGTTCTTTGCCTGATTTTAGCGAATAAATAGTAAGAAAAGAATCGATCGCACCTCTTCTTATCTGCGGGTCCGGATCCGAACTGAGTCGAAGGAGTTCTTCTATAATTTTCTCTTTTTCTGGAAGACCTGCATATGATTTTGCAAGAGACTCTTCTGAATCTTTTCTTAAATATTTGTATCTGTCATCTGCAGGTTCCAGGAAACTAAAGGTGGATATTCGGCATCTTTTTTCTTTGACCTGCTTACATTCGATCCTATCCTCGCTTCTCATTTCTCTTTCCCTTATCATTCCTTTTTTCTCCTCTTTCCATCTCTCCTTCTCCCTCAATTTCTTCAAACTTACATATTCTTCAAATGAGTTTGAGTTATGTATAGAAAGTCGGAATGATTAATAACAGTACTCTTTTGAAATAGGGTATGGGGATACTGAGTATGCTATAGAGGGGAAGGGAAAACGGTCTTATTGCTACACGGCTCAGGAGGAGGTTATGATCAGGGACTTTGGGCTGGCAAAGTATTTTTCGGGGACGGGCATAAGTTCACTCAGTTTTACGATATGGCTATCCTCATTCATCCATTCCGGATGATGCTCGTACTGCACAAAGGTTGAACAAACATATAGTAATAAATGTTAACCAAAACTAATATAAGGTTATAATTGTATTCATAGTAAAACCAAGCAGCAAAGACATTTGCTTTTATAGGTGAAGAGATTTTGAGGCTCGTCAGGTCTATGGGGAAGAAATAGTTTACATGCTTAAATTCTGCTGGAAATGGTTTTTTTCTAATAGACTTGATAACTTCTAATTTGAACATGAAAAAGTTGAGAACATATAGTTGAGGGTATTTTATGAAGGGTGACAATTATAAAAATCCAATGGATAAAAATGAATTAGGGGAGCCACTTCCAAGCAGAAATCAAACAGTAGGGGAAACTCCTGAATTAACTACAGTAGCAGGAGCTCCAGTGGAAAACAATCAGGACAGCATGACAAGCGGTAGACGCGGACCTCTTATGCTACAGGATATCTGGTTTCTGGAAAAATTAGCACATTTTGACAGAGAAGTAATTCCAGAACGCAGAATGCATGCAAAAGGCTCAGGAGCATTTGGAACATTTACTGTAACTCATGATATTACCAATTACACTAAAGCAGCCATATTCTCTAAAGTAGGAAAGCAAACCAAAATGTTTGCACGTTTTTCTACTGTAGCGGGTGAGCGTGGAGCAGCTGATGCAGAGCGTGATATTCGTGGTTTTGCTTTGAAGTTTTACACTGAAGAGGGCAACTGGGACATGGTAGGGAATAACACGCCTGTATTCTTTTTCAGAGACCCTCTAAAGTTTCCTGATTTGAACCACGCTATTAAACGTGATCCGCGTACCAATATGCGTAGCCCGAATACTAACTGGGACTTCTGGACATCATTACCGGAAGCTCTGCTACAGATAACTATTATTATGGGTGATCGTGGAATACCTTCTTCTTACAGGCACATGCATGGATTTAGCAGTCATGCTTACAGTTTAATAAATAAAGATAATGAACGGGTATGGGTAAAGTTCCATTTCAGGTCACAACAGGGTATAAGAAACCTCACTGACCAGGAAGCTGAAAGAGTTATTGGAATGGATCGCGAAAGCCATCAAAGAGACCTTTACGAAGCCATTGAAAAAGGCAATTTCCCAAAATGGAAAATGTATATACAGGTTATGACAGAGGAACAGGCTAACTCTATGAAGAATAACCCCTTTGATCTGACTAAAATGTGGTATAAAAAGGATTTCCCACTGATACCTGTGGGTGAATTTGAGTTAAACAAAAATCCTGAAAACTACTTTGCAGACGTGGAACAGGCTGCTTTTTCACCGGCTAACGTAGTCCCAGGAATTAGTTTTTCTCCGGACCGCATGTTGCAGGGACGTTTGTTCTCTTACGGAGACGCACAGAGGTATAGATTAGGTGTGAATCACCATCAGATACCTGTGAATTCTCCTCAGGGTGTTAAAAACTATCACAGTTTCCATAGAGACGGAAAGATGAGAGTTGATGGCAATAGAGGAAGCCAACTGAATTATGAACCCAATAGCTATGGAAACTGGAAAGATCAACCTCAATATGCACTTCCAGTTGAAAAAACAGGTTCAATAGATATCTTGAGGTATGATTTCAGAGAAGATGACAATGATTATTACACCCAGCCAGGAGAGTTGTTCAGAGCTATGACTCCTGATCAGCAGCAGGTTTTGTTTGAAAATACCGCCAGAAATATGGGCGATTCTACTCTCCAAATCAAACACAGGCACATTTACAATTGCTATCAGGCAGATCCTAAATATGGTGAGGGCGTTGCAAAAGCACTGGGGATAGACATCTCAACTGTTGATTTAAATTTGCCAGAGCGTACTTCAAGACAAGCCAATTATGAAGCAAACAATAAGCATCCTGAATTAAATCAACCTACAGAGAAAAAAGATTCAGGCAGGGAAATTGACACTAACGGCGATCCTTACATTGAACCCGAAAATGATCCGTGGCTTTTGTAACTATTAAAATTGCCATTAGCGGTACTATCAGGTCTAAGAGGAATAAACAATTTACAGGCTTGAATGTAGCTGAAATAGTTCTTAGTCCTCATAGACTTGATAATTCCTTTTTTTAATTCTTTTGGAGTATAGGGTAATGATTTGGCTTTTAATCCGTTGTTTATAACAGACACTTATATTTTTAAATTTTAGTATTGTTAATTAAACATAGCTAACTATTTATTTATATATTTCATTAAGAGGAGAATTTTATTACTTTTCATGCTATAATCAACAGCGTTAGATATCGAAAAAAGGCCTATGATCTTTCAGAATTTTTTATATTTAATGCTCCGTTTCTCATTACACAGATGATATCAATTCTCTGCCTGCCTTGGATAACATTCACGCATATCTCGCATACGGATTTCGGAAACTGGGAAAAAGCGCAGCCAATTTATATATCTAGAATTTATTTTCTAATTTTGGCTTTGTAGAAACCTATCTAAATCCAACCATACGGGACTGAAGGTAAGTAATTAAACATCGATCAGTATATTCATTTCAGATCGATAGAGATACTTTACTTCTGATGATTTCTACAAAGCCCTAATTTTAGAGTCTGCCTAATAATTTCAATGTTCTTGAAGTATTTTTGATTTAGTTCTTCTTTATTAAAAGCTTTCTATCAAAAATTAATTGCTTTGTCTAGAGATTTGTTCTCTCTTCTTTTTTAATAGGTCAAATATTATATTACCTAGTATGAACACAATGCCGGGAAGTATATATATGAAAAACTTTTCGAATCCAAGAGGTCGGTTCTCTGAGACTTTAAATTCATATATATTGTATGATACCAATGAGTTTGAATTTCTATCGAAAAGATATATAAATATTCTCCAATCACCTATTAATTTTTGATCTTCACTTGGTAGCTTAAATACAAAATTTAATTTATTATCACCATCTTCTGAAGAAATATCATCTTTTTTTGTCAATAAATCTTCAGGAGCGTTAATGGGAGTATTTATTTTAGGATAGACTCCTCTTATCCTTTCTAATGGATCGCAGATAAGAATTCTATATTCTGGATTTTCAATATTTTTCTTTCCTTTGTTGTTAATTGTAATAGAAAATTTTAAATCTTCTCCATATTCTATTATTTCCTTATTATTTACTTCCATCTCCACGTAATATATTGGATCAGTATTTAATAAATATAGATTTGTAGGATAAATTTCTGGCTCGGTATTGTAAATTAGATACTCCTTTTCATCAAAAGAAGGTACAGGAATATGGACGTTAAAAAGTTGGGCAATTACTGTTAGGAGCATGGCAAAATTAATGATGACGCCCCATTTGAGCCATTTTAGATTTATTTTGTCAAAGTTTTTAGCAATATCATCCTCATTTATCATAAAAACCTCTTATTATTAAACAAGAATATGACTATTTCGTTTTTATTACACTCGTTTATTTACACATTATTTAATTGATATTTTTTTGGCGCCTCATATATAAGCCAGTTAACTTTAAAGATATGCTATTAAGATCAAAAATAATAGAAAGTAATAAGAATAAGTTATAAAGCATAATGTCAATAAATGTTAAATTTTATATTAATGATATCAAAATAAATTACCTTCTCTTTGTATTGTGATAAGGCTCCACAGCCCGACTATATTGAGATAGAAAAGTGCCGCAAGATCCTAATGCGGTATCTAAGAGTATAGTTAAAATTTTTGTAACTATAAGATTTACGAATTTAAGCCAGAGTAAAATTGAGAGGAAGGGGAAGAAATAAGTAGAAGTATATATTACCCATATTGGGATATTACCCCAAGCCATACGTGTTCTCAAACTCTAGAGTTCTGATTTTGTACCTTAGATCATGTATAACAGCCTTATCGTTACCAGTCATTGAAAACAAGTACATGCCCTAAGGCGACAGGGCATAGTATTTATCAAAAAACGTACTCAAAGAAAGTGATATTGAGTTCAGAAATAAAGGGGTTTACGTCCAAAGTTCATTCAATGATTCAAGTAAATCCAAAAACTCATTTACACATCTCTTTTGAGTACTTGGTTTAAGAGTCTTCTTTGGGTATCTATTAGAATATGCGTTTGCAAACACAGCGTATAAAGATTTTTTAATCTCTTCTTTCAAGTCCTTACTTTGCAAAAATACTCTTTCCTCCCGAGTAAGATCTTTTCGTAGACCTGTTGACAAGTACTCATATATTTTTAGTTGGTCAATGACGTCTAAAATATTTATTGTGCTATCAAGAGTAGAAACGGCTAACTTTTGTTCGTCTTCAAGGTAGCCAGAACCGGAAGCTAAAGATGTAATACAAGATGCAATATCTAGATTTATTAGTTGAAGCTTACCCTTTTTTTCAATTTCTTTATCTAAAATTCCAAAACTGTATTTTGAAGGGCTAATTCTCAAAACTATAAGACCTATATCTTTCCATTTAGCTTCATCAGTTAGATCCTTAGTTTCTTTCTCTAATAATTTTTCAACATCAGTAGTAATATCATTAGCGAAAGTTGAAAACTCAATATCCTTATGCAGAATACCAATTCTAGTAGATTTAGAATATTTAGTAAAATTATACTTTGGAATACGTGAACCGTCTTTTAAATCATAATATAGTGAAATATTGTTTTCTTTTTCAAAATTTTTAATATCCTCCTCATTTTTGAAATTGCTAATTAACAGACGATCCACTACTTTATCTGTGAATTCTCCTATAGAAGAATTTGTAAGAATAAAATATACCGTAAAAAGACCAGCATCTACAGCTCTATCTAGGGTATTTATGCTTACTTTCTCAAAAATATTAATGAATGCTTTTTTAAACGCTTCAAATTTTTCTTTATTTCTTATTCTCTTAGACAAATCTTCTATCATTTTTTGTATAATTATTTGACTTGATTCATGCCATTCGCCTCGAGACAATGAGAGTACCATATATCTAAAAATCTCTTTTTCTGCGTTATCATTTTCAATTTTCTCTTTAATTTCAGATGGTTTCTCTGCTTTAAATATATCCGACAGAGTGAAAGATTCATTTGCAGCTGCTTTCTGTTCACGTAGCTTATGATATGCCATCAAAATGTATATGGAATTATGGTTTTCAGCCGCTTTCTTGCATACTTTGTCCCTAAATTTAATATCTGGATTTAGAATAATTGCCATCAGTGCGATTACATAAGCCTCTTTGATATTTCCATCTGCATCTATACTTAACGATTTATGAAGTTCTTTTGAAAAAACATCAATAAAATTAGATTCAAAATCTTTTTCGAAATCGATATTTTCTACAATATTCTCACAATGTAGTTGATTTCTCAAAGGAATTTTTTCGTCAATTAGTTTTTTAAAGTAGCCCTGAAGGAAACTGCATAGACGCAGATATAAAGACACATTGTCTGTTATCGAAAGCAGGTCAAAATTTTGAGTTCTTAACAGAATATTTTTCAGGATCTCTTCACTAAATTTGGATTCGTTTAAATCTTCGGATTTATTTGAATTAGATTTTTTGGCAAAATCTAGTTTATCTAATTCAAATAATTTTTTTTGCTAGATAATTTACTTTATTGGGATCCTGCTTGATAGATTTCCATAATCGTCCAGCTTTCTTATCTTCATTATAACAGTATATGAATAGATTCATTAATTGGATATCTAAGCAAGTTTTTTCACATATATACTCGATAATTGAGTATCTCAAGTTTTCATCATTTGAACGCTTTTTTTCAATCATTGGCTTTTTTGCTAATAGGGTAAGTTCATTGCTTTGAGCTTTCAGCCCAAAATAAGTAGTTACTATTTTTAATTTGTGGCATTCTAAGTACCACTTCTCCTGAAATTTGTGTAGCTCATCTATTTCTTTACAAGTTGGAATAAGATTGCGAACTACTTCGCATGTGTCTTTAAGTGAGCTTTTGAACTTGGTATAAATTTCGTTTATTTCCTCAATATCAGAATCAATGGAACATTTTGTCTTATCTAGTGCTTTTATATCATTATCATTTTTTTCTTGACTATCTTCATGGAATTTTTCAAAATCTATACTGAATTTACTTTTAGAATTCTGCACTGCAAAATGGATAAAAACAACTTGAAGAAAAAAATAACGAATATGCTGCCGATTTTGCAATATAAGGGAGATTGTTGGTCCACAAGTCCCCAGTCGTATCCTAAAATGGGTACAGTTGCGAAGAAGCAAAAAGTTGTTATCCCAATAATTGAAGTAAGCAACGTTCTACTAAAAGAGTTTATACGGTTGCTAACCCAATTTTTATATATATCAATCTTTCTTTTACTCAAATTTAGATATCCATTTAGATATCCATTTATTTTTGATGGAGTGGATTGATTTAGTTCAACAAGCTTATTCTGATTTTCATTCCAATTAGTCTCAAATATTTTATCGTTATCCTCGAGTACGAGGATAACTTTTTGTTTGAACTCTTCACTTAAATTTTGTTTTCCATTGGGCATCATATTGTAATTTTAATAAAGAAATTCTTAAGTTAATTAACATTTTGATTTGTATGAGTATCAAAAGCACTAAATAATACCAAGCTTTTTTATTCATTAAAGTATTTTTAAAGTTTCTTACTTTGATTCTTACCGTTTTCTCTAAGATTAGTGCTAGGAATGACTAGGGAATTTTTCAGCCGGAATAAAAAGGAGTCTCCAAGCGCAATTGAGCTTTTACAGGACAAAATATCAAAATATTTATCCATTTAATCAGATACTTCCATTTCATGAACAATCATAGCGAAGCAGAAACTTCAGGTCATAATCCAGTTCATAGTGACACTAATACTATTCCAGGGTGGAATGAAGAACTTGAGCTTGCTTTTTCTGCCTACAAAGGCTCTTACACTCCCGGAAGAGTCACATCAAGGCACAAAACAGTCTGCGAAGTCCTTGTCCCTGGAGCTGTCGTGCAGGCTGGAATTTCCGGTGCACTTCAGAAAATTGGGAAGCAGCCGGTTGTAGGGGATTTTGTCGTTTTACTTGACCAGCCAGAACTGGGCTCACGCATGATTGTTAATATCCTTCCCAGAAGAACCTATCTCTCAAGAGGGGCAGCAGGAAACGGGGGCGGAGAGCAGGTAATTGCTGCAAACCTTGATACCATTTTTATCGTGACGTCGGTTGGTAAGGATCTCAACCTTAGAAGGCTTGAGAGGTATCTCACCATTGTATATTCTTCTGGGGCAAGACCTGTAATTTTACTTAACAAAATTGACCTTGAAGATAATCCAGCCCGGCTGGTAGAAAAAATCCAGTTTATTGCAGGGAATGTGCCGGTTATTCCATTAAGTGCCCTTTCAAAAACCGGGCTTGATACACTTAGCCCTTACCTCAATCCAGGGGAAACGGTTGCATTAATCGGTTCTTCAGGGGTTGGGAAATCCACACTTATTAACGCTTTTCTTGGTGAAACCGTCCAGAGAACCAGCGGTATCAGGGAAGACGATGAAAAAGGGAGACATACAACAACAGTCCGCCAGATGTTCCCGCTTCCGAACGGAGCAGTCCTTATAGACAATCCCGGAATCAGGGAAATCCAGCTCGGAGACTCTGCAGACGGGCTTGAAAAAGCATTTTCAGAAATAGTTGATGCAGCCCGCAACTGCAAATTTAAAGACTGCACTCACCGTGACGAGCCGGGTTGTACTGTACTGAAGGCGGTTGAAGACGGGCTTATTCCGGAAGAACGGCTTGCCAGTTATCACAGGTTAACTGATGAACTTATATTCCAGACAAAAAAAGCCGAGATAGGGCTTAAGCGGCTTGAAAAGGAAAGATTCAAGAAAATAGCGGTGGATATTAAAAAATATAAGAAATTTACTGGAAAGCCGTAAGATAAGATTTATAAGATATTTCGATTTCAGGCAGGAATTACCAAGAATTATGAATTACCAAGAATTTATCGCCATTCAACCACATTTAAATTTTTTACAGGGTCTTTGTGACATGTGAACTTTATTGACCAGTAACTTTTCTTTCTCTCCAGCGCAATACCTAAAAATAAAAAACACTTTCTTAACTTCACACATTTAATTTCACACTCAGGATAAAGCACAAATCTAGATTAGGAGGGACTTAAACGGTAAGTAAAGTTTATTTTGCAGATCTCAGGGCTAGAAACCCACAGGAAAATACCATCAGTAAGATTCAGAGGCTTTTTGATGAAGCAGGATTCGTTGAGCTCCTGGGGTCAGACGACCTGACTGCAATAAAGGTTCATTTTGGAGAGTACGGGAACGATGGATACATAAATCCGGTCTTTGTACGGCAGGTTGTGGAAAAGATTCGAGCAGCCGGGGCAAAACCGTTTATTACGGACACAAATACACTTTACTCGGGCAGCCGGCATAATGCCGTCGATCATCTGACAACAGCAATAGAACATGGTTTTGATTATTCCGTAGTCCGGGCTCCACTTATTATATCGGACGGCTTGAAGAGCCAGAATGCGGCAGAGGTCGAGATCGGGCTGAAGCACTTCAATTCCGTAAAAATAGGGTCGGATATTGCTGCTGCGGACTCCATGATTGTGATGTCCCATTTTAAGGGGCATATCGTAGCCGGATTTGGAGGGGCTATCAAAAATCTTGCTATGGGCTGTGCTCCCGCAGTCGGCAAGAAAGAACAGCACTTCAGGACAAGCCCGCATGTGGTTGGAGAAAAGTGCGTAGCCTGCGGAAAATGCGTTGAGGTCTGTCCGGTTGGGGCTTCTGCTCTTGTAGGCGAGGTTTCAATGATCGAGCCAAATATCTGCATAAGCTGCGGGCAATGTATGGAAGCCTGTCCGTCAGGGGCAATTGATATCGACTGGGAACACGACATCCCGGAGTTTCTGGAATGCGTTACAGAATATGCATATGGCGCGGTGAAAGGAAAGAAAAACAGAGTCGGCTATATTAATTTCCTGCTTAAAATTACACCTGACTGCGACTGTGTGCCCTGGAGCGATGCGCCTATTGTGCCGGATATAGGAATCCTAGCTTCAACTGATCCTGTTGCCCTTGACCAAGCAAGTTACGACCTTGTAAATAAGCAGAAAGGGCTTATCGGCTCCTCCCTGCACTTTAACCACGAGGCCGGAGCCGATAAATTCAGGGGCGCCTGGCCAATGGTTGACGGAACTCACCAGCTCAGATATGGAGAAGAAATCGGGCTTGGAAGCCGGGAGTATAAACTGGTTGAGATTTGAGTTGATTTAAAGAAATCAACTCTCAACAGTTTTTCCTTTTTACTCATTCCTTTAAAGAAACCCGGGTGTCAACCCAATTTCAAGATCAATTCCCAGATCAAACCATAACTCAACTTTACTTGTTTTGATCACAAATCTATTTTTTAAAAAGATAAATATAGCAGATACAACCACTTAGTATATTAGTTAATCTTATCCAACTTTACTGGAGATGAATTAGAATGACCATATGGGAATATGATGTCAAAGAGATAAGGTTCAGTGAGTGGTCAAAGACAAAAGAAGATCTTAACCGCCTTGGAGTTGAAGGCTGGGAACTCATCAAGTTTGCGGACGAAATTGACGAAAACGGTATGATAACAGCTGTTTTTAAAAGACCGGTCGATTACGTAGACGCATCTTTCTAAATTCCTTTTTTAAATTGTTTTCTTGCTTTGCATTTTCTATTTAAAGTGTCAGTTTAAACAAGAGTATATAAAAATTAAATTTTCTTAATTCTTTATTTTAAGTCTACATTTAAAATTTACTGTTATCTCCTTTGAGTAGCACTTTAATTTAACAATTTTTACTCATTTTGTTATAAGTTAAAACTTTAATCGCACTAAATGTTACTGTGTTTTACGAAATCCATATGTAGACAGAAAAAGGTCAGAACATATATGGACAAATGATGGGTAGGAGAGAAGGCATGGAACATGAATCTGATGACAAAAAAGGGTATGATATCAAGGTTAACACACAAGCTACAGAGAAAAATCGATTGGAAAATGATTTAAATGCCAGGAAGAAACTTAAAAATTTAAAAGAGCTTGAAAAAGCTGTGGATTTGATGCAAAAACCCGAGATAGATTCAGATCAATTTTTCAAGCTTATTGATTCTTCTATACAGGGTTTAAAAGAATACAGGCTCATTGTCTCAGCTATTGACCTCGGGGTGCTTGAAGCTCTTAAAACTCCTTTATCAGCAGGAGCCCTGGCTGAAAAGCTTGGTTGCGACTCAGTGCTCATGCCTCACTTCTGTGAAGCCCTTTACAGCCTTGGCCTGCTCGATAGGTTTGAAGAAGGAGCACTTGAAGAAAAAGGAAATACACACAGGCATGGAAAAGAAAAAAACGATGAAAAAGACGAACATACTCCCGAAAACGGATATGAAAACAGGCCTGAGGGCAGGGTTCAGAATAACGGCTCAACAGATCTTAGTGCCGTGTATCTGGTCTCCGAGTTAAGTGCTACTTATCTTCTGGAGAGTTCTCCATTTTCACAGCGGCATTACCTTGCCGAAAGGTTAAGGACTGTCGATCTCTGGAACCGCCTTCCCGAAATCATGAAGACCGGACCTATAATTTTTGAGAAAGGAACTTTTTTTGGAGAAGTTATCCAGTCTATGGCTGAGAACGCACGCTGTGGAATGCTTCAGGAAACTGTCAAAGTCGTCGCGGAAAACATTAATCTGGAAAATGTCAAAAAACTGCTTGACCTCGGAGGAGGTCATGGGCTCTACGCCATTGCATTTGCCAGACTGAATAAGAACCTGCAGGCTTTTGTTTATGACCTGCCTCCAGTTACGGAAAAAGCAAAAGAATTTATTGAGAGATATGAAGCGTTAAATGTGGATGTAATTCTGGGAGACTTTTTTAAGGACGAAATCGGGGATGGGTATGATCTAATCTTTTCTTCCTTTAACCCTGGAGGAAAAGTGCCATCCCTTATCCCGAAGATTTCCAAAGCCTTAAACACTGGAGGCATTTTCGTAACCCGGCAGATGCCTGACGAAAAGATGAAATCCAATCCCCTTCTCAACCTTGAATGGAATCTGTGGACTTTTGAAGGTGTGAAAAAAGGAGGATCTAGTTACAGCTTTGAGAACAGCGTACCTTTCATCGAGTATATAGATATGCTTGGCAATTACGGGTTTGAAGTATTCTGTGAGCTTGATATGAAGGATGGATCAAGAATTGTATTTGCACGAAAAATAGGATGAACTTGCAGGGAGAGGGAAGTTCCTTTAAATTATACAGGCAGAAATCATCATACTCTGGAAAAATGTATGTGAGAGTTTCCTCAAATAGGAAATGATAAAAGATTTTCCAACATAGTTGAGCGAAAAAAGAAAAACAGAGATTACTTAATCTTTTTGCCAGAACATTTATCTCAGTTTTCAGGGGAACAATGTATATATTCCCCGGTTTCAACAAAATACCTGAAATGATCTATCCAGATTTTAGATTCTTCTTCCTTATCCGTAAATTCTATGAATTTCTCCAATGTACGTGCTGTTTTTGGATTAAGGGTATGCTCAATTTTGCAGGCATCTTCTTCTGCAGTGTGTTCATCAAGCCCAAAATGCATGAGAAAATCCTTGAACATGCTTTATTTTTCCCTCGTTTTTCTGGCAATTTCAATTTTCTAGTAACAGAAAAGAGTATTTCACTTGCTTCCAGAACAGAGGGAGATATGTAACAACAATCGTTATTATACAAAAAAACAATCTCTAGATGGGGATTGATGTGATAAAAGAAGCCATGCTTTATGAGAAAATCGGAGACAACAAAGTACATTGCAATCTCTGCGCCCAGAGTTGTAAAATTCCTCCGGGGAAAAGGGGCTTTTGTGGGGTCAGGGAAAACAGGGAAGGGCAATTATATACTCTTATTTACGGGACAGTCTCAAGCGAAGCCGTTGACCCTATAGAAAAAAAACCTCTTTATCACTTTTATCCGGGATCTTATGTTTACTCAGTAGGGTCGATAGGATGCAATTTCCGCTGCAAGCACTGCCAGAACTGGGCAATATCCCAGGCTTGCCTGGAAGATGCTTATACAATGAATATCCCCCCTGACGAGCTGATTGAAAGGGCGATCCTCTCACGTTCAGGCTCAATTGCCTGGACCTATAACGAGCCCACGATCTGGCACGAGTACACTTACGAGTGTGCAAAACTGGCAAAGGATGCAGGGCTTGCAACAATTTATGTAACAAACGGGTACATGACGCCTGATGCCCTAAGACATATTGCGCCTTATCTGGATGCCGCAAATATCGATATCAAAGCTTTTAATGAAAAATTTTACCACGATGTTGCCAGCGCAAAACTGGCTCCTGTGCTTGAGGCTTCAGCCCTTGCAAAACAACTCGGTATCCATGTAGAGATTACAACCCTGATCATACCAGGCGCAAACGATTCCCTTGATGAGCTCAGGGAGCTCTCAAAATGGGTCTACAAAAGCCTGGGGCCTGAAACCCCCCTGCATTTTACACGTTTCCATCCGCAGTACAAAATGCAGAACATCTCCCCTACACCTGTAAAAACTATGCAAGAAGCCTGTAAAATCGCAACTGAGGAAGGGCTGAGATATGTTTACATGGGCAATGTCCCTGGCAGTGAGAAAAACAATACCTTCTGCCCGAATTGCGGAAAACTGTTAATTGCCCGGGGCTTCTTCGAGATCGAAAAGTATGATATTACACCTGAGAAGACCTGTCCAAAGTGCGGGGAACATATCCCTATTATAGGTGAATACGCTGGCTTAAAAGAGGCATCAGATGAATATGGATACTGAGTCGGATAAATACAAGTGTTAGGAAGCCCGAAGTAGTGAGAGCCAGTAAAGAGAAGAGCAGGAGATGAGAAGAGCAGGAGATGAGAAGAGCAGGAGATTGCCCGGGATTCAGGAAAAAGCTTACCTGATATTTCTTTCAGAAATATCGTAATCTACTATCCTGCAAGATAGCTGAATTTCCACAGCTTCTTTTTACTCCGGTAATCTATTCTCTGGCTTGCTTTCTACTACATGCTAAACTATTTAATTACTTGTTGACAATAACTATTATGTTTTTATCATTACTTTGCTGGATAATTCTTTTAATATCTCTCAGTATATTGGCGTGTTGCGACTGGAGTAGAGCTCTAAAGGTGCTTTTCATAAAAGAGAAATAAACCATACCAGAATTGTATCATGGCTTTTTTTCTCAGCCTGAAAGATTTTTATTTCTTTTTGATTTAATCACAATGTCTTCATTTGTCGCATATAGACTAAGAAGGTTTTCATTACTTAGAAAAAATTATTACTTTGTCAGAAGAAATATTTTCCGTACCCTTCCTGGAAGATTTTTATGATTCCTGCCCGCAGGGAAGGCGTATATTTTTCAGGTTCGGCTCTAACAGCCCTGTGCAATTCTTCCAGTTCTATCCATTCAACAAAAACGGCTTCTTCCGGATCTGGCCGAATTGAGTTTGCAATTTTTGCAGAACATCGACCTGAAAATACCGTGTGGAAGGCTCCTTTGTTTTCGAAAATACAGGAGATCTTAAATAGCTTCCTGAAAGGAATTGAGATTCCGATCTCTTCAAGCATTTCCCGCATCATACAGGCCTCATAAGATTCGTCCGCTACAGTACCGCTTACCGAGTATGTGTAACGGTTTGGATACCAGCGTTTTTTAGACGACCTCTTTTGTATGAGCATTTTATTCTCAGGGTTGAGCAGGATAAGCTGAGCAGCCCTGTGGATGTGCTCTCCTGAATAAAACTCCTCTCGATCGCGTAGCCTGAGAAAGTTATCGTTTTTGTCAACTTCGCTGATTAACTCAACCACAAAAGGTCTCCTGATGAATTGTAACACTATCCGGATCCGATTAAAAATAAAACTAAAAATATCGACTAAAATAAAATTAAAATGACAGGCTTCAATAAAAGGTTAAACCTGAATTAAATGCCATGAAAAGCAGAGAGACTCACTTTTCAGGTATTCTCAGGGTTCGGAGACTTCTTTTGGCTTTTCTGTGGATTTCTGGATCTCATCCAGGAGCTGGTCGTCGGTTTTACCTCTTATATCAATCCCGAGTTTCTGGGCGGTTTCCTGTATCTTGCTCTTCGGAGCTGCGGGCTCCTTAAGGGACTTTTCAAATTCCTTCAGGCTTAGTTCCGATTCTCTCTGGGCTTTCTTAAATTCTCCCATTGAACTTCCCATGGACCGGGCAAGTTCCGGAAGTTTAGATGCCCCGAAAAGGAGTACAATTACTCCGAAAATCATTAAGAGTTCATTTGTGCCTATCATTGGCTTGGCCTCAACTATCGTTTTCTTAAATAAATATAATTGATTCAACAGTAATGGGATAAAAATTCTAAATATCGCTAAGTTAAGCTAAGTTTTTTTATAATATATAAAGCTTCTACTTTATTTATTGTAAGATATTTTATGTAAGATATTTTATATATTTAACTCTTTTTATTTCATTTTTTCCATTCAGTCTATCTCCCTGGCTCTCTCCTTAAATCTATCCTCCAGACCTTTCCCTTTTCATCATGGCTAAGTCCTAAATTTCAGCTTTTTCTGGGCTCTTCCGGTCCAGCGGCAGATTTTTCGGCTTCGAGCGAATTTTCCATGTCTGTATTGTTGACTTTTAAACCTGTATCGGTTTTTGCTTCTTTACTGCTGCCTGGTGTGTCCTCTTGTTCCTCCTCTTTCTCTTCCGGAGTTGCCGTATTACTGGCTTTTCGGGTATAGGCATCGAATTGAGTGAGACCAAGCTCAGCAGCACGCTGTGCTTTTTTAAATTCTCCCATTGCACTTCCCAAAGACCGTGCAAGCTCAGGAAGCTTCTGAGGCCCAAAGAGGAAGAGAGCAGCAACGATGATTGCTATCAATTCTGCTGTACCTATCATTGCTGGTTATTATCAACAATCAAATATAAAAGTTCTTGTAAAAAGATCGGGGGACTGATTTATTTTGAGGTTTTTTAGAGTATCTCATATTTTAAAAGAAAGAAATTAGATAAAATAGACAAATTAATCTCAAAATAACCTGATAAGCAGCAGGCTGAATTCAAACAGGAACCCCAGGAGAAGTGCTACAACCATTTGGGCGATGAAAGTTGGATCAGGGGAGAGAAATAACGAAACTGCCAGAATTATACTGTAGACCAGTACTCTCTGCTTTTTGAGGGTCTGGTACTCCACAAGCCCCATCTTTACTGCAAAAACTACAAGCAGGGGAAGCTGAAACACAATTCCAAAGCCTGCCAGGATCGTAGTTACGGCTGAGAGGGTGCTCTGGACTGAGAGCTGGGCTGTAGCCATATCGCCCGAGTAAAGGAGGATGTATTTGAACATCACAGGCAGGACAACAAAGTAACCCAGAGCCGTTCCAAAGAGAAAAAGCAGGAAAGATGCCGGAATAACCTTGAGGAAAAACCGTTTCTCATGCGGATAAAGTCCCTTGCCTGCAAACCTGTAAAGCTGGTAGAAGAACTGTGGAACTGAGATTGCAAGGGCGAAGACCAGGCAGAGCTTGAGGCGGGCAAAAGTCCATTCAAGAGGGGAGTATGCTGTCATGTAAAGGTCAGTACTTATAAACTCCTTCCAGAGAAGTAGCATCCCTTTTGCCGAAAATGGGAAAGCAATAATTATCCCCAGAAAGAGCCAGACTAAAACTATTGCTAGCCGGTTCCTTAGCTCGAACAGGTGGGCAGTAATAGGTTCTTCAATATCTCCCGGAACACCTGAGGTATAAGTATTCGTTCCCGATACCTGTCCGGTAGAAATTGTTTTTCCGTTGTCTGTGTGCTGCGAGTCCATTTTTTCCGCTCATATGTATCTGATAAATATATTAATATCGGAACATAATATTAAATGTAAATATTATTAAATGTGAATCTGCAAACCTTCTGCCAGGGTTCCGATTTTCCTGTACAGGGAAGCTTGAAATGCATTTCACGGTTCCTTTTCACAATATCTTTCTACTACACTTTGCATATCTGATTGTAGCATACCTTAAGAAGGGCGTACCTGAAAACTTATGGCAGCTGAGTTACTAAATATAATGGAAAACATTTAAAATGATTAATATAACCAAATTAAGATAATTATTTTATTGCATCATGGTAATTAGTATAACTTAATTAAGATAATTTACATAATATAGTTATCGCAATTGATATAATTTATTTGAGAAATTTGTTTAATATAGTTATGGTAATTACTATAACTCGATTAAGATAGTTGATATAATCCTTCAGATTATATAACTCGATTAAGATAATTAATATAATATACTTATTATAATTAATATAACCTATTAAGGTAACTTATTAAGGTAACTGCTATTTCCCTGTCACCTGTACTTTAACAACATTATCTCATACTCGAACTTTGGCTCTCTTTAACCGAATTCTTCTTGGATGGCTGGCAATTCCGTGAAACATTCAAAGGATTCCGTGAAAAGAACCAAACAAACCAAGAACGAAAAAACAAAATAGGTAAAAAGAAAGTTGATGATAAAAACCACTGCAGTGAATAGTTCCCCTTGCCCTGGGCTCCTGCAATGAACCAGAATTCCCTTAAACGGGAGAAGGAACTTTCTTTTGCTTTTCCGGATAGGTACTCCATATGTCTGAAGCCATTGAAAATCTCAGTGTAATCCTGCTGACCCTGCGAAATAAGCTACTTGTGATTGCAGGGGTCCTTATTACAGGTATAATTCTCTCATTTCAGTTTACCGGACCCCTGATAGAGAGGATGAAAGAAGATCTCCTACCAGAGGGTGCAAAACTTATTTACATTTCCCCTCTGGAAGTAATGATGCTGCAGCTCAAATTATCGGTTTTAATAGGGTTGCTCATTACCCTGCCTCTTATCGCATTTTATACTTACAGGGCCATTTCGAGGCGATACTCAATTCGGGTTCCAATCTCGATAGGAAAAGGTCAGATTGCTGTACTGGGCATCAGTGCCATCATTATGTTCATCCTCGGGGCTTCATATGCCTACTTCCTCATGCTGCCCCTCCTCCTCAAATACCTCTATATGGATGCAGCCAGTTCAGGGGTGACTGCAACTTATTCTATCTTCAAGTTCATCTCGTTCGTAGCCTCAGGAACGGCAATGTTCGGTCTGGTATTCGAACTTCCGATAATACTCACCTTCCTTACCCGAAATGGACTTGTAAAATACAGGACACTTGTAACCTATAGAAAGCATCTTTATGTCCTGATAATGATTATTGCAGCCGCCATAACCCCAGGAGCGGACGTGCTCAGTCAGATAATGCTTGCCGTGCCCATGGTAGTTTTCTTTGAGATAAGCCTGATTATTGTCAGGATACTTGGGGTCAAGAACAACCTTCCCAAGCCTGACACGTCGGGATCTGCATTCGGGGCTACGAGGAAAAACTAAATCGCGAGAAGAAATTAAAGAAAGGATATAGTAAAAGAGTGTAAGGGAAGATCTGTAATCCCCAAAGCTGAAAAAAGAAAAGCTACAAAAAAGAGCCGGTAGCTTCAGGGAGATATGCGAATAAGAGGCAAGGCGTGTTTGGGGGTGATGTGATGATAGTTGAGAAAGTAACCCAAACACGCCTCTTATCAATCTTTTTCCGCACTCGCCTATCCGCTATATATTTTGTATTGGCAGGATTTAAGATTATCGAAATTACTTTTATAAAATGATTTTTTTGACAGTGTTGTTAAGTCATGATTTTATAAAACTCAGGCTGCCAGCAACCTGGGTATCTCTTTTCGGGTTGTTTGTGCTTTCAGGTATCTGGCAGTCCCCTGAAACAGTGCTTATCAAGAACCTTCCCGAGCTCCTCTTCCCCGAGGTGACAATCACATTCACAGGCTCGATTCTTTAGTTAACAGGGCTTATGACGGTGTGATAAACACAAACTTTTTAAGAAAAAGTTTGACCACAAGCCTTTTAAAAAGGCTTGAGCGAAAACGGCTGGTAGGCGTGGTCGGCGTGATTAACCGGCGCAACGGTTTCAGCGCAACGGTTTCGGCGCAATAGCTGCGTTCAAAGCTCTAGGAGGAGTAATCGTAACATAAAGAAAAACTCTAATAGTAGGGAAATGTTTTCAGATATAAGAAAAAAAATTATTCTTAAATGTATTATTCTTAAATATGTTACTTTTAAAGGAGTTCTCATCGAGCCGGGTTATATTTCTCCTCCATTCCAAGCTTTATGGCCAACGGAACAGAGTAAAATTTATTAATAAATGTTCTGCATCTTATTAATCGTATATATTTCATTGATTATTTGAAAAGAACCTGGTATTCTTATGGTAGACGTAGTTAAGGAATTGGAAGCACTGAGGCAGAATTTGCTTGATCTGTCCCTTCGAAATAATCTTCTCAATTACCGCCCTTCCCAGAGAAGGACAATCTCAATCTCAGGTAGAAAACCAAAGGAGATTTACGAACTTTTTGTCCTTCATGAAAAGTCATTGAGGTTCAGAGCAAAAACCAGGTCCAAGAAAGGAAGAAAAACCAAAACTGAGGAAGAAGATGAGGCTTCGGAAAAAGAAAGCAGACTTTTAAGAACAATAGGAAAAATCCTTGTTTCCGAAGAAGACAGATCCCAGAAAGAAGACAATATCCGGAGTTCCCGTTCTGAATCCTTCCTGGAAACTCCAGATGACAACGAAACCCTTGATAAGAAGCTTTTTTATGTTTTTAATCAAGCAAATTCTATTTTTGAAGAACAGGGATATCCTGTGCTCTACCTTGCTCTGGGTTTTCTGCAGTGGAACGACAGCAAGATAGCCGTAAAAAATCCTAAAGCTCCCCTTCTCCTGGTTCCTGTCGAACTCAAACGCATAGGAAAAGGCCGTGTTTTCAGCATCCAGTGGACAGGAGACGAAATCTTTACTTCAATTACTCTCCAGGCAAAAATGAAGGAATTCGGAATCTTTCTTCCCGAATTCGAGATGCCTGAGGAAGCTGCAGGCATTGAAGAATACTTCAGGGCTGTATCCCGGGAAATCCGCGAAAAAGAGGACTGGAAAACCTTGCCTGAGGTCTGCCTTGACCTTTTTAACTTTAGAAAATTTGTAATGTATAAGGACCTCGACCCTGCAACCTGGCCTGAGGACATGACTCCTGCTGACCATCCCCTGATCCAGAAAGTTTTTAATCCTGAGGATCCCGAGTGTGAGGACTCCGGCTTCCTTGAAGATGAAGTTGACCTGAGACCCCCAGCAAAAGACACTTACCAGATAATGGATGCCGATTCTTCCCAGATCGCGGTTATTGAAGACATAAAAGCCGGAAAGAATCTTGTCGTTGAGGGACCGCCCGGAACCGGCAAGTCCCAGACAATTGCTAATGCCATTGCAGAACTTATAGCACAGGGAAAAAGCGTACTTTTCGTGAGTGAAAAAATGGCTGCCCTTCAGGTGGTAAAGAGCAGGCTGGACTCGGCTGGCCTGGGAGAACTCTGTCTTGAGATTCACAGTAACCAGACCCGGAAAAAAGCCGTGCTTGAAGAACTGGAAAAAACCCTGAATCGTACAACCCCTTCCCCAATACGCCCTGACAGGGATCTCAATGAGCTCGAAAAGCTAAAACATGAGCTCAACCAGTATGCCCTGTCCCTTGGAGAGCCTGCTGGAAATCTCTATCCCAGCCTCTATACCCTTTATGGCATAAGGGAGAAAACAAAGGCTTACTTCGAATCAAAAAACCTGAAAATGCCTGCTTATAAATTTCAAGAGCCCGAAACCTGGAAGCCTGAAGCCTGGACCGATGCAGAAACTGTTCTGGAGAAACTGGGTCAGGTACTTCCTTTTCTCGGTCCAGTTCGGAAAAATCCCTGGTATGGCTGCGAACCAGGGCTTGTACTGCCTTCAGATCTCGGGGAAATCGAAGTCCTTATAGGCGAATGTGCTACAGCTTTTGAAGCCCTGGAAACAGCCATAAAAACATTTAATGACCTCTCTGCAACCTCAAAACCTAGAACTCTAGAAGGAATTGAAACTGCAATCGAAGCCGCAAAGCTTCTAGGGAAAACAAAGCCCCTGCCTGAAAGAATGCTTCAGAATCCGGAGTGGGAATCCGAAACCTCAAGAGCCGGGGCTGACGCTCTGCTTTCGAGCCTCAGGCAGTACATAGAGCTCAAGACTTTTGCAGAGAAAACCTTTAACCCTGCAATTTTTGACCTTGATACCTCTAAATTCGAGGAGCTTTCCAGCAATCTCTTCAAGCTTTTAAACCCAAAATACAGGAAGCTCAGGAAAGAGATTTCAGCCTGCTATCGTTCAGGAGCACCTTTGCGGGACAGCAAAATCCTTCTTGATCTTGCTTCGCTTTCTGAGTATGAGGCCTGCAGGCTGGAGCTTGAAAATTCGAATGCAAAAGGTAAAAAGTATTTCGCAGATTACTGGAAAGGTTTAGAAAGCGATCCTGCTCTTCTTGAGGAGTACAGCCAGTGGGTAATTCCCTTCCGGAAATACCAGAAAGAAGGTATTCTGACGGACAGAAGTTTCAAGCTTATAGCAGCCGGAATTGACAATACAGCTCTTGAATCGGCAGCCAACCGGGTGCTTGCCGCAAAGCAAGAGTTTCTGGAGTCACTTAATAAGGTTGGAATTCGAATAGGCGCGGATTTCAGCAAAATGTTTGGGCATGGCCTGGAAACTGTAAAACTGAGCCTGTTAAAATCCCGTATAATGAAATGGAAAAACGAAACTTCTTCCCTGATACTCTGGAGCCAGTATCTCGGATACCGACATACCTGTCTGGAAACAAAAGCAGCACCTATGATAGAGGATCTTGAGTCCGGAAAACTTGATGTCTCTGATGCGATTCCTGCTTTTGAAGGCAACTACGCCGAGATCCTCCTGAACCGAGCCTTCAGGGAGAGGCCTGCGCTCTCTACTTTCATCCGTGAACTGCACGAAAGTAAACTTGGAAAGTTCAGGGAACTTGACAAAAAAGTGCTTCTGGAAAACCAAAGAAGGGTAATATGTTTGGCTTATGAAGAAGCCCCAAAATTGAATTCAGGCGCTTCAAGGGCTTCGGAAGCAGGCATTTTACTCAATGAGTTCAACCGGAAAAGAGGGCATATGCCTATCCGTACCCTTATGAAGAAAGCAGGTGGCATTATTCAGAAGATCAAGCCCTGTTTCCTGATGAGCCCGCTTTCCATTGCACAGTATCTTGACCCCAGAAGCACCCGTTTTGATGTGATCATCTTTGACGAAGCAAGTCAGGTCAGACCCGAAGATGCAGTTGGAGCTCTCCTGCGCGGAAAGCAGGTCGTGGTAATGGGAGACTCAAAGCAGCTTCCTCCAACAGAGTTTTTCGATACTGTGCTCGCTCCTGAGAGTGAGCCAGATGACTATACTGCAGCCGGGGATATGGAAAGCATCCTGAATGTCTGCAAACGCAGCTTCCCGGTAAAGACCCTGCGCTGGCACTACAGGAGCAGGCATGAATCCCTAATCGCGATTTCAAATCAGGAATTCTACGATAACCAGCTCTATGTTTACCCTTCGCCAATGCAAAAAGACGAAAAGCTCGGGCTGAAGTTCGTGCACCTTCCGGATGCGGTTTATGACAGGGGTAAAAGCGGAGTTAATCGGTTAGAAGCAAGAGCCGTTGCAAGGGCAGTTCTCGAACACTTCTGCAGGTATCCCGACAAAAGCCTCGGTGTAGGGACTTTTAATGTGAAACAGCAGGAAGCCATCCAGGAAGAAATCGAGGCCTTGCTAAAAGTAAATCCGGGATTTGACCTGAATTCAGTAAATGAGAAAGGAGAGCATTTCTTCGTTAAGAATCTCGAAACTATACAGGGCGATGAAAGGGATGTTATATTTCTGAGTGTGGGTTTCGGCTTTGATGGCAACCGAAAGCTTTCTCTTAATTTCGGTCCCCTTAACCGTGAAGGAGGGGAAAGACGCCTCAATGTTCTTATTACACGCGCCAGGGAGAAATGCGTTGTTTTCTCAAACTTTACATCAAGGGATTTGAATCTGGAAGAAAATTCGTCTTTCGGGCTCCGAGCCCTAAAAGTCTTCCTTGAGTTTGCAGAGAGCGGCAGGCTTCTCTCATCTGCATGCAGTAGGGAGACCCTCGATTTGCCTTTCGAAGAAGCAGTTTTTGCTTTCCTGGCAGAAAATGGCTTCGAAGTCCACAGGCAGATCGGCTGCGCAGGTTACAGGCTCGACCTTGCAGTCCCTGACCCTGTTCAATCAGGACACTATGTGCTTGGGATAGAGTGTGACGGAGCAGATTATTATTCCCTGCATGTTGCACGGGATCGCGATCGTCTGCGCCAGCAGGTACTTGAAGGGCTTGGCTGGAAGATCTACAGAGTCTGGTCAACGGACTGGTACCTGCATCCGAAAGAAAGCAGGGAAAAGCTGCTTGAAGCTGTAGGAGGAGCTGTAGAACAGGCAAAGCAACAGGCAAAATCCGAAACCATACCCGAAACTCCTGCTATAAACGAGCCATCTTCCTGGGCTGAACCCTTAAATCACACTCCTGCAGGAAAGTTTTCGGATTCCCCTGAAAATCCGGTTTTATTCTCTGTTTCGGCTTTGCCTGCAGAAAGTAATGAAAATACAGGCAGTGAGGAACTTGAAACTGGGTTTTTTGACCGAAGCTCCCTTTCAGAATCTTTCGAAGCCGAACTTCTTCCCGAGACTTCCTTTGGAACCGAAGTTGAAGAGCCTTATTCAGGCGCATATTTCAAACTGGAAGAAGGGCTTACTGCCCCTTCAGGTAAGGACTTTCTGCCAGAGATGACTTCAAGGGCAGAGTCACTGGCTAAGGTTGCCGACGCAAACTCACGCAAGAAGCCTGTGAGAAGGTCAGGAAAATCAAAACTTCTTAGATTTAATGCAGATCCTCGCTCGGACGAAGACGGAACTGAACTCATACCCGAGCCTGAGCCTGAGAAAGTAAGTTTCTTCCAGGCTTATCCTGAGATTGATTTCAGTTCAGTTCCCGAGAAAAAAAAGAAGCGCAGGCGACTTAATGAGTTTGCTTATATCTACGGTTCGGGAGGTTATTTTGAATCCGAGCCTGAATTAGAAGATGACTATCCGGAAAACGGCAGTTTTTCAGATGAAGACGGGAGTTACCCTGACAAAAATAAAAACGAGCCTGAAAAACAATCTGGGAAAGACAATTCACTAGAAGCGATGGTACCCCTTTACCGGGCCTGCCTTTCCTCAGGACTTCCGCAATCCAGCAATCTTTCTGAGGTTTCCGATAGGCAGCTTGAGGAAGCAATTATAAGGATTGTAGCATGTGAGGGTCCTATTCATGCAGAACTCCTACCGCAGCGGATAAAGTCGCATACAGGAATTCCCCGCATGCTCGGGAAGATAAAGCAGCGGATATATGATGCTGCGGATACTGCCGAAAATTCCGGGAAAATTCGAGTAAAAGGCGAGTTTTACTGGCCGGTTTCGGAACCTGCCTGTCTCCTGCGCAGACGTGCTGGAGACGCACCTGCAAAAATCGAATGGATCTGCGACGAGGAAATAAAAGAAGCTATTCATTTTGTCCTGAACAGCCAGTATTCAACCCCACTTGAAGATCTTATTGTCCAGACCTCAAGGGTTCTCGGGATAAAAACTACCCGCAAAAATACCTCGGAAAGAATTGAAAAACTTATCCTTTCAGGAATCGAGGATAGCGAACTGACAGTTCTGCCCAATAAAATGATCTATTTTGCAGAATGAAAGATGTTTTCAAAGATTTCAGGAAATCCTGCATTTCTTAGGTTATCTTATTCTTGTTATCTTTCATTGTTTACCATGTTCCGGATGAAACAGTTTAGCCTTTCATGCACACAGGTGATAGATGAAATCGTCAGGATGATGGAAAAAAATTAAAAATTTTTCGGGATTGGGGCGATCTCTTCCAGCCTCGGATCTTTTATTAGATGGAGGAAGCTGGAATCTCTTCCCCTTAGCCCAATTAAAAAATAACCCTTAATTTATTTTCTTTAACTGATTTTTACTCTGTAATAAAGACCAGTGCAGCTACAACAGTAGTCCATTTTCCGTCCTTATCGCCGTTTGCGGTCTGGCAGATGTGGGACGTATCGAAAATGTGCCCGCTTGCTTTGTAGACCTGCTCTCTCTCGTGCCAGGCCATTTCTGCATTAAATTCTATACCAAGGGTGGTTGCAAGCATAGTTGCTGCCAGGTCTTCAGCATATTCTCCTGCAATAATTTCTTCTTCTCCAAAGGAGTGGTGTTCGGAGATGTACCCGTAGTTTTCTTCGTTTACAGGTACCGCAGTTCCTATAGCTGCAGCCATTAGACGATGAGGCTCGTTAGTATCGTTCCTTGCAAGTACACAATGGACAATGGTACCAGTTTTCAACTCTAAGAGTCCTTCTTCTCTGGGTACTATTTTGCAGTTGGGAGGTAGAATGCTTGAAACAGTTACAAGGTTGTATTTCTCGATTCTTGCATCCCTCAGCGCAAGTTCAAAGGATGCTAGTCTGTCTTTGTGTACCCCAGTACCCTTTGTCATAAATGCTTTTCTTGGGATCATGTTAACTCCTTAAAGGGATTTTATGTGCCTGCTATGCGGGTTCCATTGTATAAGCAACCAATACACATAGACAGTTTAAGTTTTTCTAAAGTAGTAAACTGAACTATTGAGTTGATAGTTCTATCTTTCATCACTCAAACGTACACCAGAGTTATGAACTTTATCCTATTGACTTCAGCTTTTAAAGACCTAACACTTCAAATTAGAGGTGCAGTCCAGAGGGAAATTTGATTCAGTTAGTTCTCTGAAGCCCTTATCGGATTTATCCTGTCCAGATAGAGCTTTTTCGTAGACATTGTAATTCGCAATTCCTTCAAAAATAAATTTCGTTTCCACTGGAATTTCACTTGCATGGATTTTTATATCTCTCTTTTCTACACTAACTGTAACCTGGTCAGGTAAAAATCCAGACTCAGCCATGTAATCAAAAATCAGCTTTTTTCCAAATTCTTCAGCGAAATCCATGGCTTCATTCCTCATCACGAAATGCCTCCTTCCTGCAGGGGTATACACAAAAATACCTTTTGTCTTAAGGTCGTACTTAGACTCACTGTAAAGCGTGCGCACGGTTATCTCGACACGTTTTGTCCTTTTTCCTGCAAGAGCTCCGACCGCATTTCCAACATCTGAATGCTCAGGAACAAGAATTTCGGCATCTATTAGCTTTCTCAGTTCGTTCACATAAGCTCTAGACGGGCCCCCCAGAAGGACAACAGGAATATCCACTTTAAAACGACAGAAGAAATTACCTTCAAGCATTTTCCTAATCTCAGTCCTATCCACGCCTTTCATCAGAAAAGCAATTAGGTCTCCTGCCATGTTCCTGGCAAAGAGCTGCTTCACTTTCAAACAAAACTCGTGCCTGTCGATCCCTATGAAGTTTGCAAGTAATGTAGCTCCAATTTCAGAGGCTTCAATATTATATTCTGTATACTCTCCAAGTACATGCAGGGCATCCGTGGGTGTAAAACCGATTACCTGAACAAGGCGCTTCTGGATGAGAGAACCCATTACTCTCTTTGAAGGAAGGATGTTTCGGTCCCAATAAATATCTTTGAGGGAAAGCGGTTCCTTTCCTATAAGAGCGAGAAGTTCTCCTTCCTCCCGGCTTAAATTAACAGGCCTCTGCTCTGTTCGGACAAAGAATTTTGCTGCCTGGATATGTTCATCCAGTTTGAGTCTGTCCGGAATCCAGCGTTTTTTCAGAGTGCTCAGGAAATCGGGATACATAACTGCTGCCCTGCAGAGAGGAATAACCCGTCTGGGCCTATATTTATATTGCCGCCCTGCACCCAGATGTGGCTGTCCCCGCCCGTAGCCGAAGTCTCCATGCGAAACGCCCGGACTTTTGTCTGCCAACCGCCGACAACCTCTCCGGTTTCGCTAAGGTGAGGAAGCCCTTTCTGTATCAGTGATACATCGGTACTTGTCCCGCCGACGTCAATTACAGTGCAGGTCTCCTGCCCTGACAGATAGGAAGCTCCAAGAAGACTTGCTGCCGGGCCCGAGAAAACCGATTCTATGGGCTTTTTCAGAGCTTCATGCATACTTACCACCGAGCCGTCACAGCGGAGCATGGCTATTCTCGGGTTGAGCCCTCTGCTTTCGATCTCACTTACTACCGTCTTTAAGAAACCCTCTGCTACAGGCAGGAGTTGAGCATTCAGGTAGGCAGTTACTCCTCTTTCGTAAGCTCCAAGAGATTGGGCTAGCTCATGCCCACAGACAACAGGCAGCCCTGTAAGTTCCTGGATCAGGGTTTTTACGCGCAGTTCACGCTCAGGATTTCATACGCTGAAATAAGAAGAAACTGCAAAAGCTGAGACTCTGTCTTTTATTCCAAGCACGAATTTTTCTGCTGCCAGCAGGTCAAGAGGTATCACTTCCTCCCCATTACTGTCATGCCCTCCCTGTACCATGATGAAGTTTTCAATTCCCGAATCTGAAGGGATTTCATAATTTCCTATAAGGATCAGTCCTACGGGATATCCTGTGTTTTCAAGTGTAGTCTGTGTTCAAGAATAAAAGCTGGATGTAACAATCATATTGTTGCACTGTTTAAGGTAATAGAAGTGTTCCGGAAAATTTCCGGAAATCAGACATTTGGCATCCCGACACCTACAAAAACAAGCTTTGTCTCTACAGGTATTGCTCCGGTTTCACTCAAAGAGATATCTTTTTTGCTGACTTCTATCTGAACCTGCCCTTTATCGAGACCTGATTCGGTCATATATTCCATGACAAGTCTTCTTCCAAGAGTGTCAGCATATTCCAGAGCCTCGGGATAACTTCCGAAGGTCTCCCTTCCCAGTGGGGAGAATAAAAGAACCATTCTCTTCTTGTCTTTTGAATATATGCTTTTGATCAAGATTTCAAGCCTTTTTATACCCTTGCCCACAACAGCTCCGACTGCATTTCCTACCTTGGCATGTTCAGGGACTATAATCTCAGCATCAAGAATCTGCTTCAATTCTTTTATGTATGCGACTACTGGGCCTCCAATGAGCACTACAGGAATTTTCATCTTGAACTGCGTAAATTTGTCGGAAAGGAGGATTTTCTCGATTTCCTTCGGAGGCACATCCTTGAGAATAAAAGATACTAGGTTTAGAGCCATGTTCCGCGCAACATCTTTTTTTATCTGTTTGCAGAGATCGATATGGTCGGTCTGAGTATAGCGTTCCAGAAGTTTTGCTCCCACCTTTGAGGCTTCTCTATCCCAGGCTGTGTACTCCCCGAGTACGTGAAGTGCGTCAGTTGGGGTAAAACCTATTGCCTGGATAAGTCGCTTCCTTAAGAGCGAATCAAGCAGGCCCGGTGAAAGCGTTTTCTGGGTCTCCCAGAAGATATCGTTAAGAGATGCCGGGAAATCCCCTATCCTGTCAAAGAGTTCCTTTTCAAGCTTTCCAAGGTCGGAAGGTTCGACCCCTGTCCTTACAAAAAACTTGGTGGGCTGCACATTTTCCTCAAGGCGCATAGTTCCAGGGATTCTTCCTTTTTTCAGGGTTTCGAGAAAACCCGGATATTTGACAGCTGCAACGCAGAGTGGAATAACTCGTCTTGGACCGATGTTTATTTTCATATTTCGGACCCAGATATGGCTGTCTCCTCCCATTGCCGAAGTTTCCATCCTGATAGCTTTAACCTTTGTCTGCCAGCCTCCGACTACAGCCCCGTCGGCACAGAGTTCAGGAAGCCCGTTTTCGAGCATGGAAACATCCGTACTTGTCCCGCCTACATCAATAACCGCACAGGTGCCAAGCCCTGAAAGGTGAGAGGCTCCTACAAGGCTTGCTGCAGGACCCGAAAAGATGGACTCGATTGGTTTTTCCAGAGCTTCGTTAATGCCCACGACCGAACCATCGCATTTGAGCATGAGCAGCCTCGAATCCATTCCCCGCCTGGAAATTTCTTCCCTGATTGAACGGATGAACTGATTTGCAACAGGAATAAGCTGAGCATTCAGGTAGGCTGTAATCCCTCTCTCATAGGCTCCAAGGTCAAGAGAGAGTTCGTGCCCGCAGACCACAGGCATTCCGGTAAGCTCCTTAATGAGGGCTTTGACTGCCAGTTCATGGGCAGGGTTTCGAACACTGAAGTATGAAGAGACTGCAAAAGCCGAGACTTTGTCCTTAACCTTACGGACAAAGGCTTCCACAGCTTCCAGGTCAAGAGAAGTAAGTTCGGCTCCGTGGTGGTCGTGACCTCCTTTTACAATAGTATGGAACTCGATATTCATTTTTTCCGGAACTTCGTAGTCTCCTACAAGAATCAAGCCTACAGGATAGCCATTTTTCTCAAGGATTGTGTTCGTTGCAAGCGTGGTTGAGACTGAAACCATTTTTACATCTTTTAGATATCTTTCATCCAGCCCATCTATGGAGTTCCTTATTCCTGCAAGCAGGTCTGGATAGGTGGTAGGCGCCTTGCTCGAATCCATCACTTTGCCATCGGAATCCCGAATAATGATCGAATCTGTGTAGGTGCCTCCTGCGTCAATGCCCATGCTGTATTGCATTTAAATGCCTCCTGTTCATTTTTTAGAATTGGGATTCTTTGTAATTTGGGGCGCATGAGATTAAATTGCGGAGATATATTTTATTTAAAAATATATAATAGTTGGTAGATGACTGGTAAGAGCAAGAAAAGAGTATGTGCAAGTTTGTCCAGATAGTTTATGAGCTTACTTTTTATTCGAGTTTCATATTTGAGCGACTATTAGAAAGATACTGCTATTTAAATATTAATATATTTATTAAATCATATTTGTTCGACTTAGAAATAAAAAGTCTATTTTATATCAAACTCAATGGTAAAAATAGAAAATTGAGATTAAAATAAAATTTTTGTCAATTTATATATATAAAATTAAAATTTATTTCGTGTTTAGTCTCATTGACGAAAAAACTATATAACTTAAAGTTGTAGTTTTATCATTTATAGAAACTAAGGTCAATTATTAGAGAAGATGGGTGAGAAAAAGAATGTGCGAGAATTGTGGATGTCAAACTGACTTTAGAACTTCATATACTTGTAGCCGGTGTGGAGAAAGCTTTTGTATCGATTGCCGTTTACCCGAATATCATAACTGTACAGAGTCGATTCCTAGAAAATGGAGCAATTATGTACAAAATGTTAAAAAGTTAAGTATTTAACAAAAGTTTACAAAGTCAAGAATGGAAAGCAAATCATATGGAATATCTTTACAAGCACTGTGATATAATAAGGAATAGTAAACAGTTTCTAAATGTCGATAAAAATTTATTCGGTAACTACAGCCGGATCTGGTCTAAGCTTAGCAACTTTGGTTTTTTTTGGTTGAAAACCAAGTATGATGGAAGTATGTAATATAACGCTTTAAAAAGTTTCATACTTCAATCTTTTTCATATAATTCAAAGCCATAGCTTATATTTTTTGATTTTTATCTTTTTCTTTTTACGACCTCAATGTGCCAGTACAATGCTCTTTTCTTATGAAAGATTATGTACCAATAATAAAATTTGTAAATTAGAGTTGAATTTTTATCTCAAAGAAGATTTGGCATTTAATTAAGTTTAAGACTTGATGCCTGCAAGCAATAATCAATAAATGGCATTAAACGACCTTCAATTAGTTCTAGATTTAGAATAAACGTAAAACTAAAATATAATATACAATATAATTTCATGTTTATATAAAAACATAATATTAAAATCTCCCCTTTAACATAAATTACTATGGCACATAAAGATTTGACATTTGAAGTTTGAGATATGATTTCTAGAATAGCCTTTACAAACCGATAAGTTGATGAGTATGATGCTTGAGGAAATTTTCAGCCAGCTAAAAGATCTCGAGAAAAAATTCAATGAAATCAAGTATCCGCCAGAAACTGCATTTCAGCCGTCCTTCGCTTCTAAAATCCGGAAAGCGGAAAAGGATAGCTTACTCCATAACCTGCCTGCTTTTGAGTTTAATGAACTTTTCGAAAAGGTAGAGGAATGACATACAGAGTAGCCCTTCACCCCTCGGTCCGCAGAAACCTTAAAAACCTGTATCGACTTGACAGGCAAAGTTACGATTACGTAAAACACCGCCTCAGCCTTCTGGCTTACAGACCGGAGATGGGCATCCCTCTTGAAGCCGAATTTCAGGGAAAATGGAGAATTCATATCGGTCCCTTTGTGCTTGTCTATACTTTCGATAAAGCCACGAACATCCTTACCTTGCTTGTTCTCGAACATTATACACGGGCATACAATATGTATACCGCTTATGCGTGAGGTCTCACTCCCAAACTCCGCAAACTTCCCACAAGCCTTTTCAAAAAACTGCTTGACTGCAAGCCTTTTGAAAGAAGGCTTGAGCGCAAACTTTTTAGAAAAAAGTTTGATCAAAAACCGGCGTGACGGCGTGGTCAAGCGGCGCAACGGTTTGTTGAGAAAAAAGAGAAAAGTTAAAACGGAGCCTGATGTAAGATCTGCAAGAGTCAGGATTTAATCGAGGAAATCAATATGAGAAAAAACGACAGAATCAATGCCTGTGGCCGGACTATAAGTTATGAGATTGTTTATAGTAAAAAGAGAAAGAGAGCAGCTATTTTAGTCCGTCCCGACCTGGGAATTGAATTCCGGGCGCCTCAGGGTTTGAGTGCGGATATTATCAGGGGAATGGTCGAAAGAAAAGCGCAGTGGATTGTTAAAAAACTTGAATTTTTCGAGGCAAACAGGCTGCCTGATCAGAGTAAGCAGTATTCCGAAGGTGAAAGCTATCTTTATCTCGGCAAGGAATACCCTCTAAAAATCGTATTCACGGATAGTATTAAAAAACCCCTGGCTATTCTTAAGGATTCTGAGCTTAGGGTTGAGATTCCGGGGAATACTTCTGAAGATCAAATCTCGTTCCTGGTGAAAGAAACGATCTGGAGTTTTTATAGTGAACGTGCCAGAGAGGAAATTGAGAAGCTTCTGAGGATTTATTCGAAAAAACTCGGGGTAGTTACTCCGGTTTTTAAGGTGAAGCATCAGAAACGGCGCTGGGGAAGTTGTTCCGCAGACAATGTCCTGAGGATAAATTTCCAGCTTATCATGGCTCCGCCCGATCAGCTTGAGTATGTGGTAGTACATGAACTCTGCCACGTAAAAGAGAAAAATCATTCTGAGCGGTTCTGGAAGCTGGTCAGGGAACTGATGCCTGATTATCAGGAACACAGGAACAACCTGAAAAAAGACGGCTGGAAATACGTGCTTTGAAGTCGGTAAAACTGGTATTGACTCTTAAGTCCTGTTACATTACATTCGAGAAAATTTTTGCGTTGATAAATAAAATATTTTGTTTTACAACTCGCAGTGTTATATTAAGTAGTTTATAGCTATATGAAAGTATGGTATACTTTAAGATACCTTCCTATTATATACTCAAAAGGTGATGGTTAGTATGAATTTCAGAGAAGACGCGTCTCAAAACAAATTAGGAGTTTTATAAATACTCTGACCTCGCCCTTTTACAGATTCTTATTCTTGATACACACCACTTTTTATTTTTTTCTATTATCTTGATATCTTTACATTTAATGGATACAAAGTTTCCATTAAATGTACGCCTGGTTTTGCTGAATTTTTAGCTCTATTTACCGAATCCTATGTTTATTCCCTTCAATATCCGCTTCTTCCTCTAATAATAAAGAGCAGCGGGCAGGAGGACAATAACTCCAATTCCCCCTCTAATTCCTCCTATCAGATGATTTTAATAAGGATAGAATATTGTCCAGACCCCATATGTCTGCAATTGAAAAATCCGTGCGTATAAAGCCAAATTCAGAAGGTGTTTATTTAGCTGTATTTAGAATACGTAGTAGAATTAGATTACTTCCTGACAGAATTAAAACTTTCTCATTTATGAAATCCCAGGTATCCAGTCAAATTGGAGCAGTATGAGAGCAGTATGAGAATGCATCCCTACAGTAAGCTTAAATTAAGGAAGACCGTAATATTAATTACAACGAAAAAGTAGCTAAATTTAAATACAGCATTGTATGAGGGGTATTTTTAATGGAAAGTGGATCAGTTTCTTCAAATAGTATAAATTCTGGAGATATTGTTTCGGGGAATTGCATTGATTCAGGCAATTACACGAGCGGCGCAAGGAGACACCTTTCCGGTGAAATCTTTTATCACCTTTTTAGTTCGAAGGATGAAGAATCATCGATCTTCCTTCTGAGCGTACTGCTTATGACTTCGGGTCTCATTTTATTTATCTACGGCCTTATTAGCGAGCAGTTATACCAGTTTATAATGGCTTTCTTCTTCCTGGTTCCTGGACTTGTTCTGGACGATGCAAAACAGCAGCAGTTGTGCGCAAGGTAAAATTCCCGACTTCAATTATTCTCATTATTTTTCTCAATTTCACCTGTGTTTCTGTTTTTTTCTAAGCTGCTATTTTCCCATACTGTTATTACTTTCCCGACCTCATCGACGATTTTACTCAAAGTTGCAGGGTGATCATTTCCAGGGAAGCGCATTGTATCCCGGCTCTCTTGTACAGGAAAAGCAGGAGAAAGTAACAAGTATATACGAAACATATTTTGTTATTGAGACGAGAGCTCTGAACGAGGTAGTGGCTTTATGCGAGCCGAAGAAAGAGACCGGGAAGATTCTTTGATTGACATTCTTGATTCAATTGAAAAAATCGAGAGTTTCATTGAGGGATTTGAATTTGAGGATTTTTCTGCAGATGATAAAACCATATACGCTGTGATTCTGGCTCTCGAAATTATTGGAGAGGCTATGAAAGATTTGCCGGATTCCTTGAAACTGAAACATCCTGAGGTTCCGTGGAGAGAAATATCCGGGCTGCGCGACAAAATGGTCTACGGCGATTTTGGTCTTGATCTTGAGGCTATCTGGAACATAGCAGTGGAATACGTTTCATCCTTAAAGCCATTGATTGTAAGAATTTTGAACGAAAGGTAATCTATCTCCCGAGTTTTAACTTTGTCCTCTGTCATTAATCCCCTTAAGTAACGATCTTCTTAAGTAAGAGGCCATATACGGGCGTCAGCCCTGAAATAATACATCGTATGCAAGATCGTAAATTTAAGATCATTTTATAAAAGCAGTCATAATTTAGCTGCCATAAGTTTGAAACTTTTGTTTAAATGTCACCATTCCAGCATAAGGTCGTGTATACCCGTTTATCTATTAGATGGATTGACTATACTTCGCCAGTTTGCGATTAAATCTTTAAGTTTATATATAATGAAGTACTCTACGATATTGGGCATCTGGGAAGGTCATAAGAGACCTTTTAACTCTTTTTAATAACCCCCCCATACCCCCCCAACTCCCCAATGACCGGATGCCCAATCCCAATTAATGCTATATTTTTTGTATCCTTTTTCTCCAGCAATATCGTTTGCTATTGCATATGCTGATAATACCTTTCATTTTTCGGCATATAGTTTCATACTAAAAGCCTTCCACACCCTTGCACACGTTCCACACCTCTAAACTTAAAATCCCAATAAAAACAATCCACATTATGTTCGAAAAATTTGTCCCTGAAAGATATTTTAATCTTCTGCCCTAAATTTTCAAATCCGGTCAGGATAGCACATTATACGGAGCCCGGACAGGGCAAGTGGACATAATGCTATTTGCCGCACACTCTGTGAGTCAATGACAGAGAGCGGCGACACAATGTGCAGGCAACCGAGAGATCCGTCCGGAACTCATGCTTTCAACAGCTAAGGCGGGTTTAATGCTTGTGTTTGGAATCTATCAGTAGGTAGATATATTGCATAGTTTCCAAATTTTAGAATTCTAAAAGGACATTTAGGAGATCTGCAACATTTTTAAGGTTATTCTGACAATAAAAAGTTTAAAAAAATTTATTCCTGGAATATTGCCTTTAAACTTTTTCCGATTTAGAATTGCTTGCATTTCAGATAAGAAAAACTTTTAATCAATAATTGATAGGGGCATTTACAGGGCTAAGAGAATGCTCTGAATAAAGAGGATGCTCAGAATATGCAATAATGAGCTAAGAAATGGTGTAATACTTATCCAGTTTGGAAAACAAACATATTTTGATATTCCATAAAATGTGAAGAGATTTTATTCCTGAATTTCAACGATCTACCTTCAAAAGCTAAAGTTTAAAGCCGTTTATTAGCCTAAAACTCATTATAAACCGATATAATTAGCATATAAACTTTAAAAAGGCTTATTTATCCTATATAATAATTTTAAACTATTATTTTATTAAATAATCCTCTGTAAGCTGTTTTTGGGTATAAGTATATTTATATTTAATCTAACTAATTTTAGCATTGTCAAGCCGCAATCAGGCGGCAGGACAACTGGATTTAACTCCAATAACCGGCAGATAGCCAGAAAAACAATTCCAGAAAAACAATTTAAAACGAAGTACAAAACCGATAGCCTCAGAAGCAGATATGAAACAAATCTGTAAGATCTGTCGGTGTTTATCATCAAATTGGGTCAGATACTAAAGTGGGTATAAATAAACTTTGAAAAGTTTAAATAAACTTTAAAGAGTTTAAAAGAATTGGATTTCGGAGTGGATAAACGTGAAAATGAGAAAAGTAATTGGAATTCTCATGGCAGTCTGTTTTGTACTGTCAGTGACCGTTGCATCAGTTGGTGCAGCACCCTTTGACAAAGACAAGAAGTTTGACAAAGATAAGAAGTTCGACAACAAGAAGAGGTTCGACAACAGAAAGAAGTGGAACAACGAGAAAAAGAAGTGGGACAACGAGAAAAAGAAGTGGGACAGAGAGAAAAAGAAATGGGACAATGACAGGAAGAAATGGAACTTTAAGAAGCACGGCAAAGATTTCAAGAGATGGAACACACTTTACATGAAATGGTACCAGATGTACATCAAATGGCTCTTCGGTTACAACAAGTTCTTCAGCCAATATCACAAGTATTACTGAAGCAGAGTGAGAAATGGCTGAAAACTAAAGGATGAAAAGTAAACCGATGAGTATTCTTTGAATACCCCTTTGGATTAATGAAACAGTAATTTGGATTAAGAACCAATAAACTTGGATTAAGAACCAATAAGATCCAGAGCAGTAAGAACCATACTGCTCAAAGAGTGGGGAGGTTCATGAAACCACCATTGAGGGGATAGTGACCTCCTCTCCAGCTTTTTTTTCGTTCCATCATTGTCAGTAAGAGAAATCCTCTGTAAGTCATATGAATTTGTCGTTCTTTACCGTGCAAGCTTTACCATTCCTTTCTGTGCGAGCTTTACCGACTCTTTTTACCGTGTGCCCTATCTGCGTCCCTCATCCGTCAAAACCACAATATTCTCACGACCATGCTTGAGCTTCTTAATCAGTCCTCTCTTTTCCAGTTCTGAAAGCAGGAGGCTGACTTTTACTTCGGAGTACTCCAGCCTGCGACGAAGGTCTTTCTGGGAAATCTTGCCTCTGCGACTACGAATTACATCCAGGATCTCAAGCTGATCTTCTGAGAGAGGAAGTTTTCTCAAAGCAGCAGTCTCAATTTCGGAGTTACCTGCAGTTTCTATTAATGGCACTACCCTTGAGTCGCCTACCGGCTCTATTACAGACCCTTTTATGGAAGCTACCTCTCCTGTACTTCCGGACTCCAGCTTTACCCCAAAACCAGGACTTTTATCAAAAATTTTTGCCAGAAATCCTTTTGTACTGGATTTTCCTGCCTGAGACCTGCGTCCTTTAATCTCATTTAGCTTTCTAGAAAGTTTATAGCCCCCGCCGAGCAGAAAAAGAAACATAAGGGTTACTGGCAGGTAACTTAAAGTAAAAGAATCAGTAGAAGAGTCCGTCTTGGCTTCTTCGATGGGGCTCACATCATTGTCATAACCACTTTTATCTTCAACTGTTCCTGTTACCGGATTTTCGGACACTGGATAAAGCAGGAGATCAAAGACATAGTTGCCTTCATCTTCAATTTTTAAAGTTGCTTGTTTTGAGTAGATCACAGTCCCGTTCCGGTAATACCTGGCTGTAATAATATAGTCCCCAGACCCCAGTTCAAAGGAATATGTGCCATTTTTTGCTACTATGGATTGAGGAGGATTGGAATTTATATTAATAACAGTATCGTTCAGGGGCTCAAGGGTATCCCATGCATACGTTGCTCCGTGAATGGTTGCAGTGACGTTGCTATCTGCTAGGAAGGGTACCCCTGAAACAGGTAAAGCAGATACCCCCAAAGCGAGTAAAGCAGAAGTGCAAAGAATAATGTATGACCTCAGTTTCATCTCAACCAGTAAATCCAGTATTGTAAGTTGAGACCATGGGAACCAGCTGCCAAAATTGTAAGCATAAATCTCTGTAGTTTTGCAGATACAGGAAATCCGCTCGTTTTAGGATCTTATCGGTAACCCGCCCCCATGACCCGATATATATCTGATATAGTGAGCACATCCCGAAATTGCTTCTGGTAAGATCAAATATGTAATTTTGAAGCAAGCTCACTGCGAACTTTCTTTACGTTTATAGACTACTACGGTTACTGATAAGTAAGTATAAATTATAAATAAATATTTCGTCTCTTATTTATTTCTATATAAATTAAGCAACGAAAACAGTCTATCAAGCATATAAATAGGTTTTAAATTATTATTAGCATTATAATCTCATGAAAATATTTTAATTATTATATAATGCTATAATATAGCCTGTATACGGAATTCTTCTCTTTTAATAAAGTTAACAGACAATAGGACGATTTATAACTCAGTACCACATCCAATCCTTTTATATGGACACAGTGAATAAACCTGAAAGAATATTTTATATTATAGTCGAGCTAAAAATCTATAGATAAGATTATTAAACAAGCCTACCATGTGAATCATTAAGCGAAATCGTTAAACAGGGCTACAAAACAGTAATTCTCACATGAATTCTTAATGCCGGCACGTCTAGCAACCACCACATAATAATATTATCCTGCTCGGGCTTTGAGAGTTTTTTAACTCTTGCTTCAGCTCTTTATATCTAAGTACATTTTACTTTAACATTTTACTTTAACATTTTACTTTAACATTTTACTTTAACATTTTACTTTAACATTTTACTTTAAGCACAGATATCTATTTTCGTTGTAACCATCGAGGTATCCTTTCTGGAAGCCTCTGTTATAGTTATCTCTGTAGAATTTGGTCCATCTGTTATCATTGGAAGGGGAAGGAATCTTCGAGAGAACTTCTTTGATACCGTATTTACTGCAGTCTTTCTGGCCCTGTGTTTTGCCGCCTTTGTAACCTTTCCTGTAGCCATCATTGTAACCATTCTTGCTGCTATCAACTGCACTTGCTGATGCTGCTGTTACTGACAATACAAAACAAACTACCAGCAAAACAGCAAGAACCTTTTTTATTCTACCAGATTCTTTATTTACCATACATTATACTCCTGATTTATTTAACCGATCGAAAATCGAATTTATGCAAGCGTGAATAGCATCTGTTCTAAATTGGTGACTCTTGCTTATAGTAAAGAATTCAATTTTTAAATTCACCAGGTTGAGAGTCTAAGGTACCTGCAATTTCTGCTTCGCCTTTTGCATTTACGGAAATTATTAACTGTTTGCAGGCTGCCCGTCAACTGGTAGTTTTATTATTGGCTGGATTAAATATAAGTATACTTATATTTACCTGCCTGCTAAAATGGCTCAAAAACAGTTTAATTAATATAATAAGTGTTTCTAAAACTTTAATTTGAGTTTATTAGTCTATTAGATTTTTAAATGCATAAATATTCTTTAAAATTCCCATATATAGATTTATTTGCAAAAATAGCTTTTATATATTTATTCCGACCAGGAATAATTTCCAGGTTGAAAGGCTACAACGAAGCATACTAATAAAAGATAAATTCTGTTTGAGCTCGATACCGAAGAGCAAAAGAAAAATAAAAAGACAGAAAGGGGAATACAGGGAGTGAAGCCCGAAACTCTTCTTTAAGATCCCTGTGGTTTTGAATTAAGAGCCTTTGATTTAGGCCTCAGGCCTTTCCAGCTTTTCCAGTATATCCGCATGCCCTTTACGCTGTTTTTGAGCCTGCTCCTTGAGTTGTTTTTCGGATGAAGGAAGCCTGAAAGTTTCAATGTCCCAGTTTGCTCTTTTTGCTCCCGCCTGATACACGCTCTCAAGAAAGTCTAGAATCACTTTTTCCGGGGAGTCTGCTGCGTTTCGGGCATCTTCATACCTTAGAAGTGCAAGCCCTGACTGATGGCTCCAGAAAGCTTCTTTCGGGCTTAACGGCTCATTCATAAACCCGGCTGGCTGCGGGTACATGTATGCATAAAAAGCCGGCTCCCTTATGTTCTTATCTCCTGCCCAGAAACCGAAGCTTATCATCTCATTTGAGAAAATCTCACGCTCGACAGGGTTTGCCCCTTCCCTCATAGGTACAGACCTGCCTGAATACAGAGTAAGGGCAAGGTCGGCATGGTGCCAGAAAAAGTGCACAGGCGAACATTTTCCTGTAAACCAGCCTCTGAAAATCTGAAAAACAGAAGAGACCTGCACAAGGATTCTCCAGAACCGGTTCACATATTCTTCGTCATAGGATGCATGCTGGAAATCGGACAGAAAAGGCTCGGTACTCACTTCAGGTATATCATACGGCATTGGTCTGATGCCCGCCACGATCCCAAGATCTCCCAGGCTTGAAAAAACCCTGTCATAAAATCCGGCAACCGACAGTCCCTTTAATGGCACTACCCTTGAGTCGCCTTCACTGGTCTCAATCCTTAAAATGTGCTCTTCGTCCCGGAAATTAAATTGAATTTCGAAAATCATGTCCTCGTAAGGAATCGGCCCTGTCGTGAGCCCGCGTACAGAAACATAAAACGGGACATGCCACCAGTGGTTCATCTTCGGAAACAACCCAAGCTTGACCTTCCCCACGATCTGCAAAAACAGATGCAGCGTATTCTTCGTATCTTCCCATTCTTCAAGCGGCAAAGGCGGAAACTGAATATCCCGCGTAAAGCTAGTACTTACCATAATTACCCCCTCCGGAAAACTTCCGAATTATTCGATGAAGATTTTAGATTTACCTGTAATGCTGTTAGAATTATAGAATTATGAATATAAGTTTTAGTTTTCCTTAATTTCTAAGTTTAAAATCTTTCCCGCCCAAATAAAAAAATTGAGGTTTTGATTTGGAGAAAGTTTTTGAGATATAACACTCATTTTTTTATTTTCCAAGCTATCCTGGCGCTCAAAGAGGAATCTACAACTGTAAAAGATATTCGATAGAAGCTGCGGGAAGTATTACAAAGAAATCGCAGCAGATTAAAGAAAATTATATGAACACGGAATATATAATTCTCTGAGGCAGATTCTCATACCCAACATCATTAAACGGAAGGTGAGACAATCGGAAAAATAAAACTCTTTAGCTTTCTGTTCATTACACTGGTACTTATTTCACTAATACTATTATCTTCCGGCAGTTCTCTAAATATGCCTGGAAACGAAACTGGAAACTTAGAGGTCATAAAAGGAAACTTAACTGAGAAAAAAGACAACCTGACAAATCAGGTTCAAGAAATAAAAGAGGCCTTAGAAAGTGAAAAAAGAAATTTAACAGGCATAGAAGAGAACTTAACAGATTCAAAAGAAGACCTGATAAGTAAAAAAGAAAATTTGACAACTGCACTTGAAGGTATGAGAGAAAACGTAACACGTGAAAAAGAGAATTTAACGGCTCTAGACGAGAACTTTACTGATATAAAAGAGAATTTAACAGATATAAAAGAGGACCTGACAAGCATAAAAAGTAACTTAGCGAATATAAAGGAGATTTTGGAGAGATAAAGCAAAAGTTCACAGATTAAATTGAAAAAGTGGAATAGTACCAGTTATATAAGCTCGACCTATAAGCTCAGTCATATAAAAGTTCAGTCATACAAGACGCTTATACCTGCAGCAAATAAGAACGAGTGAGAGGACGGATACTAGAAACTCATTCACTGATCCAGGCTTTTGCTTCAGAGAGTTTTTCGTTTTTATATGTTCTCACCGGAAAGGGAATGATAAACTTAAAGAGCCCAACTGCACTGTTCATCCAGTCCACATCAGAAACAACTGCGATTTTTTCAAACGCTGTAAGGTTCCTTATGCCAACCTTAGCATCCTCCAACATGGCACTGATGGTGAACCACTCGAGTTCTTTATCCATCTGGTAAAGCATTCGGATCTTTCCATACTTTTGTATCTTATCTTCAATAGCAGGAATTAGCACCTTGCTGTAATCGTCCCCGGTTACCTCTCCACTTACTCTAACTGCTACTACATTATCCGGCAAACCCTCTATAATCTCTATCATTTAACTCCCCCTTTCAATATACCCTTTAATTCTGATTTTGTTTATTATTTTGAACGAATATAAGTTTTGACCCGATCCAGTTCAGGCTTCACGGGGCAAAGAATCTATTTATCACTAAAGGTTCAATCTTTCCTGAGGAAAAGATAAACTGGGTATGGGGTACTGGCTCTGGAAGACAATATAATAGAGGTAAATGGTCTTGAATATTTTTTCGGCGAGATAAAAGCTGTCGATAATATCAGTTTTACGGTGAAAAAAGGGGAAATTTTCTCCTTCCTGGGACCGAATGGAGCAGGGAAAAGTACTGTGATTAATATTCTTACCACGCTGCTGCCCGTTCAGAAAGGAAACGTGAAAATTGCGGGCTACGATTTGAAAAAAGAGCCCGAGAAGGTCAGGGAGGCTATAGGGATTGTTTTTCAGGAACTGACTCTTGACAGGGATATGACCGTGAAGGAAATCCTGGAATATCACGGGAGGCTTTATTCCATGCCAAAAGCTGCAAGGCAGGAGAGAATTGATGAGCTTCTCGAACTGGTAGAACTTGAAGGAAAGAGGGATACTCTGACAAGGCATCTAAGCGGCGGGATGAAGCGCAGGCTTGAGATTGCACGGGGGCTTATGACCCGACCGAAAGTGCTTTTCATGGATGAGCCTACATTAGGGCTTGACCCTCAGACACGAATAAGGATCTGGGATTATGTAAGAGATATAAACCAGAAGGGGACGACCATTTTCCTGACAACCCATTATATGGATGAAGCCGACCAGCTAAGTTACAGGATAAGCATTATTGATCACGGGAAGATTGTTGTCACAGGCCGGCCCTGGGAGTTAAAAAACGCGCTTGGCCAGGATCTCATATATCTTGAAACCAGCGACAACTGGACTGCTTCAGACCTGTTGAAGAAGCTAGAGAGTGTAAAAGGAGTACGGGAAAAATCAAAAGGAATAATTGCTATGGTCAATGTGGATGGCACCTACCTGCTGCCCGAGATAATAGATAAGCTTAAAAGCGGAGGAATAAGGATCAGAGCCGTAAACCTGAAAAAACCGTCAATGGATGATGTTTTTGTCCATTATACAGGCAGGGAACTGCGGGATACCGGCATGGAAAAAGGCTCGACTGTGTCCCAGAGGGCGAGGGGGCGCTAAAGATGCATACAGGCTTCCTTACCATCTACTGGCGGGATATGCTAAGGTTTGTCCGGTTCAGGACTCTTCTGTTTGCTTCACTTGTCCAGCCTGCTCTCTGGCTTGCCTTCTTCGGAATCGCAATGTCAAACAACTTTGAAAGATTGACTGCAACCATGCCAGCCACTCCTGGGGTCAGGACTGTGGGTTACCTGACATTTATAGGCGCAGGCGTTATTGCCATGACCACGCTTTTTACAAGCCTTTTCGGGGGGACAGTTCTGCTTTTTGATAAAAACTGGGGGCTTATGCGGGAGACACTCTCAAGTCCTCTGCCTAGAATCCATATAATCATAGGGATAGGGCTTTCAGCTATGACGAAATCTCTTATCCAGGCCAGTGTTATAATGGGGTTCGGGCTTCTGCTTGGAGTCCAGTTCTTTGAAGGATATACTCCTGCGCAAACTATCTTCTCGCTACTAGGGATTGGGCTTTTCATAGGAGTATTTTCGCTCGGGTTTCTATTCCTTTCAGCTGCAATAGCCATAACAATGGAAAGTCCGGAAGGAATGCAGGCTGTAATAACCCTGCTTACCATGCCTTTCTTTTTCACGAGCAATGCGCTTTATCCTGTGAACTCTTTTCCTCCTGTGCTCCGGGCTCTATCCACAATCAATCCTCTAACGCATATTGTCAGCGGGATAAGATACTTTGCAATAGGGAGCGATTTTTCATCAATCGGACTCCGTTATACTTATACTCAACAGGGAACCCTTATTTCCTTCATGGCTCTGCTGGCTTTTGCGGGAATAATGTTCCTTATTGCAAGGTGGAGGTTTACCAAGGTTACAGTCACATGAGCTGTAAACCTTATTCAAAGAACCTTTTTTCAGAAACTTAATTTCAAAAAATATATCCCTTTTTTACCCGTTTTACCTTTGATTAAATAAAAAACGATTAGATAAAAATAAACTGCTCAAGAGTGAAATGATTAAAGAAGCAAAACAATAGAAGAAATAAAACAAACAAAGAAAAACAAGCGATAAAAATAAGATAAACGCATAAAAGGGATAGCAATGAGTTTAGCAGGTCAAACAGCTCTTGTAACCGGGGGGAGCAAAGGGATAGGAAGAGCTATCTGTCTTGCTCTGGCAAAAGAAGGAGCAAACGTCATCATTGCAGCAAGGAATGAGAATGAGATAGAAGAGACAGTAGATAAGTTAAAATCAATGGGTAGTAAAGCCATGGCTATTCAGGCTGATGTCCGCAGTGAAGAGGACGTAAGGCGTCTTATCTCAACGACAATCGATAAATGCGGCAGGCTTGATATCCTTATCAACAATGCAGGAGTGGCTACAAGAAAAGGCTGGAGGAAACCACTCTGCAAGAATACGACAAGATTATGGATACCAATTTAAAAGGAGTTTTTCTCTGCACAAAATATGCGATTCCATATATAAGAGAAAGTAAGAACGGAAAAATCATCAATATATCTTCAGTAGGGGGATTACACGGGCTTCCGGAATTTTCTGTGTACTGCGCCTCGAAGTTCGGGGTAAACGGCTTAACTGAATCCATTGCCGCCGAACTGGAAGGAGAAATAAAAGTCTACGCAGTCTGTCCGGGTGCCGTGGATACGGACATGTACAGGTCAATTTATGCAGAGAGACCTCCACTCAAACCCGAGCATATTGCAGAAAAGGTTCTGGAACTTGCCTCGCCTGATTCAAGAGTTACATCAGGCAAGATAATCGAGATTCAGGTCCCTCCAATCCCTCAGCTTTGATTGTGAGAGAGCAGGGCATAGTCCGGCAATTCTGGCGAACTTACAATATTTTTGTCAGGTATTACTGCACTCTTTTGCCAGAATTGATTTTCCTTCTTTGAGCTTGCTAATTAATTTTAATAATTGATAATTTGCTTGCACGAAAGTATGTATTTATTACTTTTTCACATATTTTATCCTTCCTTTTTTCTATAATTGCAACCATTCCACCAATTATCTCTATCCTTTCATCAACTGAGAATATCTCGGTCTCAAAAATCATCTTCTATTGAATTTTTCCCTTCTGATATCCTGTCTCATCTTCATGCATCTCATCGTTTATGATAAGACACCATATTATTGCTGGAATTTTTCCTTACCAGTGCGATAGCGCGTTTGTGAAGTCTTGCAGCCTGAATTGAAGGATAAGCCCAGGTAGGTGAGAAAGATTTTACAGATTTTAGAACAGGATGTGAACTTATATATAATTCTTATACAGAATGATAAAAGCCAGATATATAGCAACAAAGTAAAAGAGGGGCTTGGGTATGCAACAGATATTTCCAGTAACTGGGTTATATGAAATTCAAACTTGTGTTTAAAAGCTTAAAGGAGAGAAAATTATGAGATTTAAGCTAATTTTTATATTAGGTTTGATACTATTGTGTGCAATATTTGTAGCTTTTGCTTCTGAAGAGGGGGGAATAATCTTTACGAAAGAAGATGCAAAGCAAATAAAATACCCTGATCCCTCAACTGCAGACGTAAATATTAGTTTTGAGGATGCAAAAAACAAGCTAATCTCAGAAAATCCGGAAGTAACCAATGAATCTATTCATGGAGAGTTGATTGATGATGAAAATTTCGGGATAATCCGGAGAGTGAGCTCAAAAACAACTAATGGAAAAAGCATCTTTGCAGGAATAAATGCCTCTAATGGAGAGCTACTTTTTGTATATGATGGATCAAAGAATGTACAGGGCAGAGACAGTATAAGCAAAGATGATGCTCTGAAAATAGCAGAGGAATATATCAAATCCAGGATTTCAGCGGAAAAAATTAATGAGATTGAGCTTGAAGATGTAAATTACATAGGACCTGCTGCTGACGATCTGCCAGGAAATTATCATGTAAGTTATGCAAGAATTATCAGGGGAATACCTTCTTTATCCGATGGAATACTGCTTGATGTTAATGCAGAAACAGGCGAAGTTTTAAGCTATGACAAAAGCTGGTCTATGGATGAGGAAGAGATAGCACTCATTGATACTGAACCAAGCATTACGGATGAAAAAGCAGTTGAGATTCTCAAAGAATTCATGAGTAGCCAACCACCCATAGGAGAAGAAAAAGCAAGTACTGTAAAAGTTCTTTCGTCGAGCCTTGCCTGGAAAGAGGACAATGAAGATAAAACTCGTCTGGCATGGTGGATCCGGTTCATTGATTCAAGTTTTGAAAGAGATGACAGCCTTCCTGCTTCAGTATTAATTGACGCACATTCAGGAGAAATGTTGCTTTTTGATTATTCAAGAAATTAAATTCGAGATGATTATTCAAAAATTAAATTCGAAAGAGTTCTAATCTTTTTATTCCTCTTTTTTCTCTTTCTTTTTAATACTGAGATCGGACTTGACTACAGTTCAGAAATATTGCTTCCAAAGATATATCCTTATCCTGCCCAATAATTAATTAAGTGACTGTTAATGAAGTGACTGTAAAGTGACAGCTATGAAACTGAAGGGTCAGACAGCCATTGTAACCGGTGGGGGAAGAGGAATTGGCAGGGCTATCTGCCAGTCGCTGGCAGGAGAAGGAGCCAATATTGTAATTGTCGCAAGAACCGAGAGAGAAATTCGAGAAACTGCCAGGCTGGTGGAAAAGCAGGGTGTAAGGGCTCTTGCGGTAAAGACGGACATTAGAAAAGAAGAGGAGGTCATTAACATGGTTTCAAAGGCGGTGAATGCCTTTGGAAGAATTGACATCCTCGTAAATAATGCAGGAGTGGCATATGGAAAGTATCTTGTGGAGACTTCAACTGAAGAATATAATGAAATTATGGATACAAATGTAAAGGGAATGTTTTTCTGCACGAAGTACGCCCTTCCCCACCTGCTTAAAAGGGGAGAAGGCAGGATCGTAAATATATCATCAGGGGCAGGAAAGCGTGGCATACCAAAATTATCAATATACTGTGCCTCAAAATTTGCGGTAATCGGTTTTACGGAGTCTGTTGCCTACGAAACCGGAGGTGGGGTTCATGTATATGCGGTCTGCCCTGCTAGCGTGGATACCGGCATGTACCGGTCGCTGCATACCGATGAGCCAGTCCTCAAACCCGAAGATGTTGCAAAAAAGGTTCTGGAACTCTGTTTGCCTGAAACAACGCTTCCTTCAGGCTCCTCAGTCGAGATTTACAGGCGGCCTGTAAGGATAGTTTGATTTTGATATCTGTACAGAAAAGGAGCAGCTTATGAACTTAAGGTGGAATCATGTTTAAAAACCGTAAAGATGCAGGGGAGAAGCTTGCAAAAGCTCTTGAGAAATACAGGGAAGAAAATCCCGTTATTCTTGCAATCCCTCGCGGAGGAGTGGAAGTAGGACTGCAGGTTGCAGCAAAGCTTAATGCTGATTTTTCCCTCGTTATCGCAAGGAAACTGCCTTTTCCGGATAACCCCGAAGCCGGATTTGGGGCAATAGCCGAGGATGGGAGTACGTTTATTTTAGAAAGTGCATACTACTGGCTTGAAGGGGAAACTATTGAAAGGATAAAACAACAGCAGATTGCCGAGATAGAAAGGCGCATAAAAACCCTAAGAGGAGACAAGCCCCTGCCAGAGATCAGGGGAAGAACAGTTATCCTTATTGATGATGGCATTGCAATGGGGTCTACAATGCGGGCAGCCATTGAACTTTGCAGAAACAGAAAAGCCGGAAAAGTCGTGGTTGCAGTACCTGTAGCCGGAAGAGAGGTTGCAGAGGAACTTCAGAAGAAAGTGGATGATCTCATAGTGCTTGAAACTCCTGCATATTTCAGGGCTGTTGCTCAGGTTTATGAGAGATGGTACGATGTCTCGGATGAAGAGGTGCTTGACCTGCTCAGAGAGAGGATAAGGGAAAAAGAACAGAAAGATCAAGAATTTCATGGGCTGGAAGCCTGAAAAATATTATTCTCTATCAAACCTTCCTTTGCTGCCCCTATTGTAAGGATAAGGAAACCGCACACAGGAGAGAATAATACAAAAACCTGGCTTTTTTGGAGTTAACATTCTTATACTAATCTTTCTGTTTTTTTTGAGAAGATTCTGCAGCGAAATTCAATCATTTTATAGGGTTTACGTTATGAAAAAGGTCTTTTGAAAGAATCTTTTTGGAAATCTCCTTCTGAAAGCCAGGTTACTGATGCATATAAGTGTCACAGAGTAAAAATCATTGGTCAATAAGCTTTTCAAAAATCTTTTCTAAACATGCCTCAGAATTATACTGCCTTTAAGCTCCTTTTAGATATTCAATAAATTCCCTGAAAGGCACATCTGGATAAAAACTTTATGCTATTTTGAATAACGGAAAAGTTTTGTTCTTCCAGAATATCTCCTCATTGTCTTTACACTGGAGAATTGAAGTTATTAGCTTGAGATAACGAGTATAAATATACCAAATAGGCGTATATAGATCTATAGTTTATATAGAGATTCTTAAAGTATATGGAAACTATAAAATATAATGAAATTATCTGGAATACTATACGGATTCCAAATTTAAATAGGCACTTTGAAATTATAAAGATTTTACATAACGATTGATCAATAAAACTTAAAAATGTTGATTTTACGGTGATTATAAAGTTTATAACAATTATAAAAGTTGAAGTTTGAAATTTGTGGAGTAAGAAAAAATGGATATACTTATCATAGCACTTACTTTAGCAGGTCTTTACATGGCCTGGAATATAGGGGCAAATGACCTCGCAAATGCTATGGGAACCTCGGTTGGAACGGGATCCTTATCGATCAAACAAGTGGTCATTATTGCTGCTGTCTTTGAACTTTTAGGCGCCGTACTCTTCGGTGATCGTGTTACTGAGACAATTGCAAACGGCATTGTTCCCATTGATGCGGTCGGAAGCATCCATCCCAATATAGTTGCAGTTGGAATGCTGGCTGCAATTCTCGCAGCAAGCTTCTGGGTAACCCTTACAACCTTCTACAATCTCCCCGTTTCAACCAGCCATTCTATTGTTGGTTCTGTACTCGGCTTTGGGCTGGTTGCAGCCTACAACGGAACTATCTCTTTTTCTGACATCCACTGGGGAGAGATTTCAAAAATTGTTGCCAGCTGGTTTGTGTCTCCAGTTCTTGGGGCTATTTTTGCTTACGTGACCTTTTCTATAATAAGAAAGATTTACCTTCACAGAGCTATAGACCTGCCTTTCGTTGAGAAAAAATTCATATCCTTACAACTCATAACTGGTTGCTATATCGCATTTGCGCACGGATCAAATGATGTAGCAAACGCTGTAGGTCCTCTCGGTGCAGCGCTTAAGGTTATGGGAGTGGCAGGAACAGAAGCCGGAATCCCCATCTGGGTGCTTGTAATGGGAGGTCTTGGAATGGTAATAGGAATGGCCACCTGGGGTTATAAAGTGGTTCTAACCATCGGCTCCAAGATTACGGAACTAACTCCAACACGTGGTTTTTCTGCTCAGTTTGCAACAGCTTCTGTGGTTCTGCTTCACAGTTACAGTTCCCTCCCAATTTCGACTACACACACACTTGTAGGTTCGGTTATAGGGGTTGGGCTTGCAGGCGGAATTGCAGCGGTTGACCTGCGCGTGATATGGAGGATTATTTCTTCCTGGATAGCAACAGTTCCTATAGCTGCCCTTACATCAGCATTGATCTTTGTAGGGCTTGAGGTGATCTTCTTATGAAAGACTACATCCGCTCCGTCCTTGACGTGGTCGCTGAATCTCCCTTTGTGCCTCTGGAAGCACACGCTAAAAAGGGAGTGCTGGCAGTTGAAAAGCTGGCTGAAGCAATGGAAGCCTATTGTGAAGGAAATTATGCCATACTTGAAGAGAGGACAGAAGAGATTGACAAGCTGGAACATGAGGCTGACAAACTCAAACAGAAGATAAGGACAGGCATTCCCTCTTCAGTGAGGCTGCCAGTGAACAAAAAGGATCTTCTTTCTTTCCTTAAGCAGCAGGACTCCATTGCTGACTACGCCCAGGCTGCCGCCTACTGGATGACCCTTCGGCCCTGCAAAAACATTCCTGATAAGATTAAGGAAGGCTTTCTGGAGTTAATGGGCACCTCCCTGAAAACTGCAAGGCTATATGATGAACTCGTAGGCAAGCTTTACAAGCTTCTTGCAACTTCCTTCAGCAAGGAAGAAATAAAGGAGACAATGACCATAATTCCTGAAGTCGAAAAACTTGAGCATGATGTGGATGTGCTTGAAACAGCCCTTTTAAAAGAGATCTTCGAACATGAGGACACTATCGGAGGCGCGGGAGTTTGCCACCTTATGGGGCTTGTCGAAAGGATAGGAGGCATTGCCGATAAGTCCGCAAGCGCTGCTGATAGGCTGAGAACAATGATTTACAGGAGATGAGTTCTTACTTATTCTCTTTTTTCTTATTTTTTTTCTAATATAGCTTTCAACTATCGCTATTTAACTTGCCTTTTCTTGAACTTGCTTTCCTCTTTTCCTGCCATCTCATTTATCATTCTCAAATATGCTTTCCTCTTTTCCTGCCATCTCATTTATCATTTCTCAAACATGCTTTCCTAGCTTTACCGTCTGAGAGTTAGAATTTCAGCCGATAAGCTTTAACTTATCCACTTTTCTAATATGCTTTACTTTCAGACTCTACAAGCGCAGAAACAATCTCATTAAAAGATCAAATATTTAAAGAGAAGCAAATAAAGAGGGAAAGAAAAACGCCAGATTAAAAATATGAAAGAGAGGAAATTATGAGAAATAAAGTAACAATTTGCTTAGTCTTGCTGATTATTATTATAGTGAGTATGGGATGCACTTTTCAACCAGGTGGGCAACAGCAAAACAATTCACAAATTAATAATACGACTGATGAGGGTACTGAAGATCTTAGCGACATAGAAGGCATCTGGATGGGAAATTTAACAGTCCCAGGTGGGTTGCAGTTAAGGATAATATTCAATATTTTCACTAATCCTGATGGGTCTATCAATGCCAGCATGGATAGCCCTGATCAGGGAGTAAGCGGTATACCGGTTGATACTGTTAGTTATAAAGAAGGCAATTTGAGCCTTGAGGTGAAATCCATCGAGGGAAGTTTCGAAGGGGTATATAAGGAGAGTAGCGAGACTATTGAAGGAGAATGGAAACAGGCTGGATCAGCTTTCCCACTTATACTTAACAGGATTGAGAAGGTCCCTGAGGTGCAAAGACCTCAGGACCCTGTAAAACCATATCCATATACTGAAGAAGAGGTTATTTATGAAAATAAAGAAGCAGAAATAAAGCTGGCAGGAACATTAACGCTTCCACAGTCGGAGGGACCTTTCCCGGCAGTCATACTCATAACAGGTTCAGGACAGCAAAATCGTGATGAAGAGATCTTCGGCCACCGTCCGTTCCTTGTACTCTCAGATAATCTGACACGCCAGGGTATTGCCGTGCTTCGGGTAGATGATCGAGGTATTGGAGGATCGACTGGGAATTTTTCACAGGCTACAACTGAGGACTTTGCAGGAGATGTGCTTGCAGGCGTTGAATTTCTAAAAAACCGCACTGAAATAAATCCAGACCAAATAGGGTTGATAGGGCACAGCGAAGGAGGTCTGATTGCACCTATAGTGGCAGTAAAATCCCCAGACATTGCATTCATTGTACTGATGGCAGCCCCTGGGCTGACTGGAGAGGAAATTCTGTATATGCAAAGTGACCTGATTGCAAGAGCCGAGGGAGTAAGTAATGAGACTATTGCGCAAAATAGAGCTTTAATGAATAGAATGTTTTCTGTAGTAAAAGAAGAAGAAAATAACACAATTGCTGAGGAGAAGCTTCGTGAAATTCTAAGGGCTGAGCTGGCAAATTTGAGCGAAGAGGAAAAAGCAAATTTAGGCTATTCCGAGGCTGCTATTGACTCACAGGTAAAAGAACTCTCCTCACCGTGGATGCGCTTCTTCCTGATATATGACCCCAGGCCGACATTGATGAGAGTTAAATGCCCCGTACTGGCAATCAGTGGGGAAAAAGACCTTCAGGTTCCGCCTAAAGAAAACCTCCTCGCTATTGATGAGGCTCTCAGGGCAGGAGGCAATAAAGATTATTCAGTTAAAGAACTGCCAGGTCTCAACCATTTATTCCAGACCGCTAAAACAGGATCTCCCTCAGAGTACGCGAGAATAGAAGAAACTATCTCTCCGGTTGCTCTGGAGACTATCGGAAACTGGATTTCGGAGCATACACAGTAAAAATAAAAGTAAGCAAGTGAGAAGGAAATATGTACTGCAAATATAATAGTTAATATTTTCATATCATTTCCTTCTCCTTTTTGTATCTGGTCACAGTCTTTTTTGCTAATACTCTTTTATAAAAAGTTTTTATATTATAAGGGTATATCCGGAAATACCTGCAATAGGGGCTTTACAATCCCACGATGTTTCCAGAAAATGCTGATCAGGTTATACACCTTAATATTTTGAGAGGAACTGACAGGCTTTATAAAAAAATAGCGTAAAGAGCATTTTTAATGCTATTTTTTCCTTAAATGTATGAAATATGAGCTTCCTTTGTAGTTTTGGCATTTAAAAATTCAGTATGAAGAAAAATTCTCCATATGACTGGTTTGTTCGATTGCAAAAGACTGTATCAAGATTTTAGGACATATAACCTCCTTAAAAGTCTTAGATTTAGTCTTAAATTGATTTTTAACGGGGTTAAAAACAATCTATAATTTTATAATCTTTAATGTTTGAAAATAAAGCGTTATGAAGCTTTAAACTTCTTTTCAGGTTTCTATAATATACTATAGAAATAAGTATGTTTATATTTTAATTTATCCAGTTGGTTTTTGATTGCGAGTATTCTCGGATCAAATGTAAGCAAATTAGGAGGTAAAAAATGGATTTTAACAGAAAGTCAATCTGGAAAATTACAGCATCGGTTTCTGTTGTATTAATGTTATTAACTTTAGGAGTGTTTACAGCCTCGGCATGCCAAGCTGAGGAATCTCCTGCCTATTGTGATCAAAACAGCCCGTCCCCTGGCGACTATGACAAGAACTGTCTTGGAGACGATACATTTCCCTTACCCGCTAATGAATCTGTCAGCTGTAACGGCGGCTGCGACAAATCAAACTGCACTGGAGACTTCTGTGATGGCTGTACCGAAGCAGACTGTGAAGGCGACTGCTGTGATAAATGTACAGACGTCTGCGGTAAGGATAACTGCACCGGAGACTGCTGTGACGACTGTACCGAAAACTGTGATGACGGGGACTGTGCAGATTATTCCGAAGTGACAGAATGTAACGGCGACTGCTGTGAAAACTGTGTAGATGAATGTGGTCAGGCATGCGACCAGGAAAGCTGCACTGGCAACTTTGAAGAGACCTGTGATCAGACCGACTGCACGACTGGCTCTGAACAGGCGATATGCAGCAAATAAAATCTTTGAAAGGCCCCAATCGCCTGTTCAAGCCTGGTAAAACCGGATTGAGAATTTCGAACGTGACAACCTTGAAAAACCCCTTCATTTCCAGAAATATAAATACAGTTTTTCGAAATTCTCTTTAATTTCTTTTTTTAATTTGCAGAGCATTTAGTCTCTTCAATACCACTCTGAAACTTTGTCTTTCGGATGCGAGAAAGTTATCAGTGGATTACAGACACTCAAATCTTAGGAGCAGGTATTTAATCTTCAGGAGCCTGGGGAATTCGCGTTACAAGCACCTTATCTATTCGATTGCCGTCCATATCCACAACCTCATATCGCAGTCCTCCGTGGACAATAAAGTCTCCGGTCACTGGGATTCGCTGCAGGATAAAAATAATCAGCCCGGCAATTGTCCGGTAGTAACCCTCTTTCTCTCCTGGAAAGGAATCTACAGGCAGAAAATCTTTAATTTTTTCAATGGGCGTATCCCCGTCAATCAACCAGGAGCCATCCTCTCTAACTCTAATCTGCGCCTCCGCAGGCTCGCCCAGAGAACGGACTTCGCCCACAATGGCTTCAAGGATGTCGTGCAGGGTTATCACGCCCTGAATGCTCCCGTATTCGTCAGTGATAAGGGCAATATGCACGCCGGTCTCCTTGAACGATTCCAGAAGCTTCAGAACCGAAGCGCTTTCAGGTACGAAGACCGGTCTTGTAACCAGTTCTCTGAGATCAACAGTGCCGCTTTCCACAAATTTCTCAAGAACCTTTTTTACGGATATCATACCAACAATGTTATCCAGTTCACCTTCATATACCGGAAAATGTGACCTGCCACTTTCGATCATTCTCCGCAGATTTTCATCGGTCGAATCTTCAAGATCAAGCCCGATAATATCAGCGCGATGCGTCATCAGGGAATCGACATGACGGTCGCCAATCTCAAGCACACCTTCTATCATGCTCAATTCGGCTTCCTCAAACACTCCGGCTTCGGTTCCCTCCTCAAGCATGATCTTGATTTCCTCTTCTGTAACAGGCGGCCCGGTAATCTTCCTGACCTTTAAGACCCTGAGCACAGCCTCGGTTGAGTAACTGAGAATTATCACAAACGGTTTTGCAATAATAGAAAGAGAAAACATGGGTTTTGCGACAGCGGAGGCTATGGACTCCGCATTGTTGAGTGCAAGCCTTTTAGGGACAAGTTCCCCAAAAATCAGGGTAAGGTAGGTAATCACAACTACAACGAGAGTGATGCTGAGACCACCACTGTATGAAGCCATAGCAGGGAATTCTCCAAGGTAAGCTGCAAGTTCCTTTGCTATCGTGGCTCCACCGAATGCGCCTGCAAAGATCCCTACAAGAGTAATTCCTATCTGGATTGTTGAGAGAAAGGGCGTGGGCTCATTCGCGAGCTTAAGCGCAACATCTGCCCTTGTGTCCCCTTCTTCCGCCCGCTGTTTAAGGCGAGTTTTCTTGGCAGAAACAAGGGCAAATTCTGACATGGAAAACAGGCCATTGAGTGCAATCAGAACAAGGATGATTGCGATTTCAGTCAAATATGACATTTTGAAGGTATTAGATGGATAATAATTTAAATCTATTTATAGCATTATAAAAATTTATTTTTTTGTAAGCTTATAGCCGTATTTACTTCCCATTTAGCGGTCGATTTTCCCTGCGACTTCTGCCTGCTGTTCTGGAACCTTGCTCCAGAAACTGTGATTTTAAGCCTTTTATTTCTCTCGTTCCAGGCTGAAAAAAACTTCCCATTTCTATTCCCAGATAAATTTTTCAAGATTTATACTTTCAAAATATATTATTTAAAAAATTTTTCCAGGCTGGTTTTCGTTAAGGGCTTTTACCCTTCTCACCAGGGATGGATGTGTTGAAGAGAGATTCGTTGACCAGGCCCAGAAACCCTCAGGGCTTCTTGCAGTCTCAAGATATTCCTCGTAGTTAACCGTTTTGTATAGATGTTCGCCTGCTGAGAGGACTATAAGCCCTTTTTTGCCTGAAGGAACAAGCCGGATTGCAATCCTGTCTGAAGTATATTCCCTTGCCCGGCTAAGGGCAGTCCATAAAAGATTCTTTAGCACAGGCACAAAGGCAACCGGGAAGATTGAGAGGTTGTAGAGCAGGCTAACATGACCTGCTTTTATGTGTGCCAACTCATGGGCAACTATGAACTCCAGAGAATCAAAGTCTCCTTCCCTGTATGCGACCTCAACCACATCCGCGTAAAAAACTACATAATTTCTCCTGAAGTACAGCCTGGTAGCAAACGCGTTTATTAGCCCACCCTGCTGGATTAAGAATGCATCTGGAACTTCTTTGAGATTCAGCTCAAAAGAAAGGCGTTTTATAATTTCATAGAGCTCAGGAAACTGCTTTTCTGAAAGCCTGACTGCATTCGCCATCATTGCCCCGTAGGTCTGCCCGGAGACGAATGAGAGAAAAACAATCGTTCCCGGGACTATCAGCATATATTCATGCCCGAAGAGATCAGGATATAGAATCGGAACTAGCATTAAAGTAACATAAATAAAAACACTGACCAGCAAACACATAATGAAAAGAGGTATTTCGGCAGGATGCCTTAGATATTTTATCTCACTGTCCAGCAAATAATTTGTCCCCCCAAGTTTCAGGAAATATCTTTCAATTGCTCGCTAGAACTCACCAAAAAAGCTAATTTTTTATCATAAGTACACGATATACTTTGGATTTGAATCGATATACCTTTTACTATGTAATACCTTTTACTATGTAATACCTTTTACTATGTAATACCTTTTACTATGTAATACCTTTTACTGCGTAAAATAAAATGTACTATATGGTGAGCGCTTTACTTTTGACTTCTTTTACTGCCGTTAACGCGGAACTCTCCCCCAGAGAAAAGTAAGGCAGTTTATCTAATTTCAGAACAATTACTGGATTGAGCAAGATGTCAGTAGGTCAGATTCCAATCGGGGGTTTTCTTTCATACCCACCTCTCGCAAAAAGCTCTGAAGCTCTACGACCGGAAGGGGTTGCTTGTTCCGAAAGCAAAGGATCCTTTTACCGGGTACAGATACTACACCGTCTCCCAGCTGGAACAGGGAGCTGTATCTCAATGATCCTGCAGAGGTTTCCGAAGAAGACCTTATGACTGAGGTTCTTAACCTTAAAGCTTAGAGTTATTGGGGAGATTCCTATGATTACAGCAACTTCTTTAATAATGTTTTTAATAACTGGATCTACCTTTTCAGGTGTTGTAATTGTAGGCTTTACGTCTGTTCTTGGAACCACTGGCACGTTAAGATCATTTCTCACCCTTTCCTGTATTATTGTGTGAGGCTTTATACTTGGCACTTTAGTATCATGTGTTCTGGTTATCTCCTTTATTTAGTTAATTATTTAGTTGGTTATTGCTCCAGTTTTCGGAGCATTTACTCATTTTTCTTCAGTAATCCTGTTTTCTCCAAAAATACGACGGTATTATATGCAGGAGGGACAGGCCGGACTCTCTTATATTCCCTGTAACCTTCAGGCAAATCAAGCAAAGAGTCCAGATTTAACAGTTTCATTAAGCCTTTCTCATAGATCCTGTAAGAAAGCCTGCAGCCTTCAGGTATTACCTTTAGCAGGTGATCCAGAATTTCTTTTTTGGGCTCAGCCTGGGCAGCTATAATAAGAGCCTTTGAATCGGCGCCATAATCTATGAAATCAGCACGGGTGATGGAAAGATGATTCCCATTAATTACGGTGATGCCTTCTGAAAGCCCGAGCTTATCAAGTACTTTTATTGAGAGTTGTGCCCTTGCAGGGTCCTGCTCTATCCCTGTGCCCTTTATCCCGTGACGCTTGAGGAAAACGATAAGGGTCAGAGGAAGAGGCCCGCTCCCGAGAAAAGAGATTCTGTCCTCGGGTTTTAATTTGAGATCTTCATATTCTATCTGAACCAGCCTGAGATAATTCCTGTAAAAAGTATATTTTTCAAGCACCTCCCAGGGTGACCGGCTTGCAAGGATCTCGTTTGAGTATCTGGTTTCCAGCCTCACAGTGCATAAATTCCGGAATCGGTTCATGTGAGCAAAAACCGGCTCCATTTCTGGTTTATTAAAAAGGTCAAAATCTTTATCGCTGTACAAATCACGGGTAATCAAAGCATCAAGTTTCAGGAATGTTTTCTCAACCCTATCCAAAGGGCAGGAAAGAATCTCTTCATCAGACAGCTCCCTTATGTCCTGATATAAGCCGAATATCTCTTCTAGAGTGGTTTCTGAGAGTTCCAGATCCTCAATAATCGTGCTGACCATACAATCCCCGAAGATTATTATGGCGCTCCTGAATATATTCCTGTTGAGAATTATCCATATTCCGGAAATCAGGAGGAAAAGAATTACATACTTACCCGGGCAGTAGAAAAGAAAAATCAAATAACTCGGAAAATATATTGAACCCTGTAAAAGCACCAGCCTTATTCAAAAATTTGCTTTATATCTTCAATAGACAGGTAAACTTCAAACTCTTTTAATCTAAAAAACTTCTTTGCCCGCATGTCGTCATCATCAAGTCTGAGGTCGCTTTCAACAAATCCGGCTTTTTCCAGGCGTTTCAAATGCAGGTTTATTACCTGCCTTGAGAGGTTCAGGTCTTTGGCGAGTTCGTATACATACCTCTCCCTCTCAGCCAGCAGGTAGAGCAATTTCAACCTTATGGGATGAGAGAGAGCTTCACCAATCTCTACTATATGTTGAAGCGATTTTGCCATTGAGAATGTCCTCACGTATTTCTGGTGTCACCTGACATGGAAGGCTTCTGAACCTGCCGCAGTTGTATAAAATTCTAGCACTCCGGCTAAACTTTAGATTTCTTCCAGTTTGGATTTTATTTCTTCCACTGTTTTTTTGATTTCTTCGATATCTCTTTCCATTTTAACTATTCGCTCATTATCCCTTGGAGCTGCATACCCGGAACTGTTCAGCAGCACTACCACTGCACCTACTATAAGCAAGATAAGTAGAAGGTTCAGGAGAAATCCCCAGAACGAGCCCATCACGCCGTATCCCATACCATTCAAGCTTTCCACCTCGAAAAAACAGATTTTCTTGATATTATTCACTTTTCTTATTTCATCGACTTTTTCCTCAGATATTGCTAACCATGAATATAAAGAATATCCGGTAGAAAGGTAACCTCGAAGACGAGACCTCGATAGAAATAACAGATAAAAGGTTGTTAAAATGAATGTTTAAGCTGTAACTTTAAAATCTAATCTGAGGGAATAAATAAAGAAGATAATATTATTAAGAGTTAGCTTCGACACTCGACCATAAGCAATATTCTCAATAACTATATCCTCTACTGTGACCCTGTCCCCTGCAGTGCCTTTCGCCTGCCTGTGCTCCTGCGCAAACAGGGTAATCAGTAAATACTTCGCCGCTGACAGCATCAATCCTTGCCTGCTTGTAAACCCCATCCTCGTCTTGATAGGAAACAATCCACCAGCGGCGCATCTGAGAAATGTCATCTTTAGAAACCTTACTATCGATTTCTTTCCTTGCAATCTCGAGTGCTTCATCTGAAGTCTCAACCTCAACTTCTGCGGGATTATCTGAGTTGAAATAAGGGCAACCGGAGAAATTTCCTGCACACGGACCCAAGCCCGTGCATCTTGCAGCCCACCTGTGTGATCCAAATCCGTAATTTGTCCCTGCGTTATCCGAAGTAACTGCACTGACGACTGCTGCTCCGGAGGCTCCTACAAGCAGTATTCCCAGCAGAATTGCTATTATCGCCTTTCTCATTTTATGCACCTTTACGCCTATTTTTGCCTTCGTTTACCACACAATATGTATCATTTACACTACATATGTAGTCTACGTGATAATATATAAATTATCGCAGGTACTGCTGGCTTTCATGAAAATTCAACTATACTTTTCATTTGTCCATCCTGCAAGCGGCGGAACCCAACACAGGCCCGCAGCAATAGCCTTAGGGCTTTAAAAGGTCTGCGTTATATAGAACTGAATTTAAAACCGACTGTACAGGAAAATAAATATAAACCGGCTTCCCAGATAATGTATTGGAGAGCATATGAAAATTTTAGAATGCAGCATAATTGATATTGCCCCCACGATCGCGACACTGCTGAAAATCCCTATGGTTCCGCCTGCTGGCAGACCAATTCGAGTAGTAGAAACCTACGCACAGGAAAGAGGCTGCAAGCGAGCAGTAATTATTGTGGTTGATAGTCTTGGGTATTCCCTTTACAAGCACCTTTCTACATTAATGGTAAACCTGAGTGGGATTGCCGAGAAAGGAATCCTGTTCAGGTGCAAATCGGTTGCACCAATAACATCCCCTGCTATTGCATCAATCTTTACAGGATATCCACCAGAAATGCATAATATCTACTCGACTCAAGATATCTATACCGAAAGAGCAAAAAACTCGGAAAATCCGAGACTGAAGAGTATCATGGAATGGGCTTACAGGGCAGGCATGAAAGCGTCAGCGGTCATTGAGTATGAAGGTGCGGAAAGTTTCAGGGGGAGAATAAAAGATTTTTATGGAGTTCCAGATTCCGAAGATATCCTGGATTATGACCTTCAGATCACGAATTATGCTGTGCGTGCTCTCAAAGAAAAGCCCGATGTCCTGGCGGTTCACCTAAGGGCTCTTGATCGTTTTTCCCATAGGGCAGAAAGCTGGGAAGAACTGAGAAAGGCTGCAAAAGCCATAGATGAAAACCTGGGCGAGATTTTCCGGAGTGCAGAAAAAGGGACGATTTTCTTTATCTGCGGAGACCACGCAATCCATGGCGGAGAAAAGTGGTTGAAGAATGCGGAAGGAGAAGATATCAAAAATCACAGGGAAAACATTGTAGCCCTTATTGTAGCCTGTAAGCAGGAAGCATAAATCGACCGAACGCCTCCAAAAAGCTAGCATTAGCAGGTTTATACAGATTTATTTTAAAATTAGTATCAGAACTTTTGCCCAACCTTAAGAATCTTACTGAAACACCTGATTGTTCGGCTGGTATTCTTATGCAGAATTCCAATACCTCCTGCCTCTTCCCACTCGCGGATGTTTTCAGAATTATCATCAATAAGGACCCTTGCAGCCCCTGACTGCAGGGCTTTTTCCGGTCGGTAGCAGAGGATTGCATTTTCTGCATAAGAGGCTCCAAGTTCTTTCCTGATCCATTTGATTTTTCCTTCTCTCGCATTGATTAAGGCTTTTTTTCTCTCAGGCCCAGGGAGCGCAGAAAGGATTGTAGGAAAGTAGCCTGAACTTCTAAGAAACCCATGTAGCTCCCTTCCTCCTGGCATCCAGGACATCTCTGACCAGAATTCAATTCCTGCCGATGTAATTTTTTTCCAGAATAACTCTCTATCATTGCTGTACCAGAACATCATATCGTCACCCAGTTTTTCACAGGCACCTGTGAAGTCCGTAAGGACTCCATCCATATCAAGAAAAAGTTTTATTTCTTCTATGGGCTCGGGAGAAAAAGAGAGATCAGACGAATGGCTTGAGAGAGATCTCTGAGAGCTTGCAGGATTGCTCTGGATAAAATTGTACGGATTGAAAGAAGCAGGCATAATAAACCTCCCTTAATTCCTCTAGCAGCAAATGACTTCCCATTAATAGTTTATTTAGATACCATAATAAAAAGTACTCATAGTAAAAAAATTAGTATGGAAAAGGTTAAAAAGAAGATTTCTATCTTCCCCCGTGGAAGATTTCTACCTTCTCATCCGTCACTTTGTCGTTCTTATTTTTTCTTTGAGATAGAGCTTTCGAACCTGTCCACCAGTTTCTTTACATCGGTCTTGATATCCGAGGCAAGCTTTTTTGCACTCTCACCGGTTGTATCAACGAGTTTCTCAACTCTGCCAGTGATGCTTTTTACCTCATCCTTTACATCAATGGACTTCATTTCCTCGGAAAGAGATTTTATTTCTGAATTTATATTCTTTGCAAGTTTCGAGGCTTCGTCCCCTGTCTTCTTTGCTAGAAGGTCAATATCGTTTCCAAGCTTTCCAAACCGCTCCTGAATTCCGGGACTTCTTTTTCCAGTTTCTGTTCCTTTGCTTTCACTTTCCATTGTATGTGCCATATAGACCCCTTCATATATTTAATAAACATAATGGATTTCTATCAAAAGAAAGCCTGTTTTTCAAATATTTATTATGAACTTTCGGTGTCATAAAATTACCCATAAAGTTTTACCTGAAGTTTTTAGAAATTGTTTATGATATTATCCAATAAAATTCTGTGAACTCTCCATAACCAAAAACTAATTTAAAAATAAATTAATGTTACGCTACAAGCTTATAAAGTATAAATTAAAATAGTATGCTTGTAAAAGTAAGGCTAGTTAACTGATTCAAAGAGTTTATGGAAAAACTCTGGCCAGAAAGATATAAGAACCGGATTAAGATGCCGTACTCAGGAAAAATCAGCTCTCTGTGATAGAGTAAGCCATTAAAGGCTATAGAGGAGATATGCAGACCTTAGTTATATGCATAGACAGAGATAACGATCTGGGCGAAAAAGCAAAGCTCGAAACCCCGATAGTAGGACGGGAGGCAAATATTCAAGCTGCCGTTGCACTTGGAATCGCAGATCCGGAGGACTCTGATACCAATACAATTTTCGGCGGGATCAGGATTCTTGATGAGTTGCGGGCAAAAGGAACCGATGCAGAGATAGTCTCTTTTGCAGGAGACAAAAACGTTGGAGTAATCGCAGACCAGAGAATTGCAGAACAGCTCGAAACCTTTCTCAATACGAATAATGTGCAGAGAGCAATTTTTGTCTCAGACGGCGCAGAGGACGAGACACTTGTGCCTATTGTCCAATCCCGTATAAAAATTGACTCCGTGAAAAGAATCGTAGTAATGCAAAGTGAAAATCTGGAGAGTACCTATTATATTCTGAAACATGTATTCAGCGACCCAAAGATTTCCCAGACTTTCTTTGTACCTTTAGGGCTTGCTTTTCTCATTTATGCAATATTTCTGCTTGCCCAGTATCCTGAAGGTGCAGTTGTGGGAATTCTTGCAGCTGTAGGGCTTTACATGCTGTACAGAGGCTTTGGGCTGGATGACCTTGTCGCCCTTGAGAAAGAAAGGCTCTGGGACGCTTTTCTGGAACAGAGGATGGTTTTCATAAGCTATACGGCTGCCCTGCTTACAATTCTTGTAGCGACTGCATACGGGGCAATGGAGGTATGGAAACTTTATTCGGCAGAAGGGGTGTGGTACCACGGAACCCTTACGCTTGTCTCAGTATTCATAAATGCCTCAGTCTGGTGGTATGCAGGAGCCCTGCTGCTTGCGGATCTTGGGAAAATTTTCGATCTAAGGATGGAGGAAAAGCCAATTTATAAAAATGTCGCTATCTCTCTCTTTATAATCGCAACTGGATTGCTCTTCTGGGGTGCAAGCACATATATTTTAGCGGCAGCCTCCCTTTCGGAAGGCATTACTAATAATGCAACTCTTGCCCTCCAGTATTTTGTATATTCAGTCATAGTTGCAATTCTTATTGCTCTTGCCGGTATAAAGTACAGCGTATCAAACCAGGCTTCCGAAAATGGAAACCCAGAAAGGGGTAGAAGAAAGAGAAAGCTCGCCTGACTGAAGTTGTTTTGCCAGGTAACCAAAATTCGATAGGTCAGGTGAAATGGAAAACAGGAACAACGGTAAAAACTACCAGGTAGATAAAAATGGAGAAGGCAGCTGAAAATGTAGAGATTGCAGTGCTCGGTGGTGTTGGTTTCAATTCATACAGGGAATTTGAAAGCCAGCCAGTACACACTCCATATGGAGGAATTACCACTTATTTTACTACCATAAGAAGAAAAAGAGTTGCAGTAATTCCGAGGCATGCAGGAGAAAATCATATTCCTCCACATAGAATTAACTACAGGGCAAATATCTGGGCAGTACATGCCATAGGGGCAAAACGTATAATCTCTACAAATTCCGTAGGGTCAATGCGAGGACATCCTGTGGGCAGTTTTGTAGTGCTTGGTGATTTCATAGATTTCACCCGGAACAGACCCTCTACTTTTTATGATGATAAGACTGTACATGTCGACCTCTCTGAGCCCTACTGTCCGGAAATCAGGACTGCCCTCAGATGTGCCCTGGAAAAAAAAGGGCTTTCCTATACCGAAGGAATTTATGCCTGCACGGAAGGTCCGCGCTTTGAGACCCGAGCCGAAATTCGAATGATGAGCCAGTTTGCCGATGTTGTGGGCATGACGGGTGTGCCTGAGGTAATCCTTGCAAAAGAACTCAGCCTCTGTTATGCTTCTCTCGCTATTGTCACAAATCAGGCATGTGGGTTGACTACACAGAAACTAACAGCGGATGAAGTCACTGAAGTCGTGGGAAAAGCCCAGGATTCGATCTTTGAAATAATTTCGGACACAGTAGAAAATCTCAAAGAAGCCCGAAGCTGCAGGTGCAGATTTGCAAAAGAAGGAGCATGCTTGTAAACCATAACCTTTTTGTTAAAAGGTTGAAAAAGAAAGAGAGAAGAGCATGCTTATAAGGTCTTATTTAAAGAAATTACAGAAGAAGGAATATCCTATTATAAGGTTTTATTTTAAAAAGGCAGCAGGGAAGCAGACTCCATATAAATACAATCTCTACAAATAGGTTCGGTTCTTGATAAGATATAATCTCTACAAATAGGTTCTTGATAAGATATTTTTCCAGAATTTTCTTTACAATAAGTACTCTTACTAACATTTTCTTTAAGCATGCCTTTAGAAATTCTCCAGATGATTCTCTTAAGTAACTTCTTCAATATTACTTTAAATGAGTCCTAGTGTTATCTCACAAAGTTGCGTATTAGATACGCTTCAAGTAGCTTATTCTCAATACTGCGACCTTCAGGAAAGAGCAGAGAGTTTTATTTATATAATTATTAAGTGATAAAATATTTATATAATAGTTCCCTATAAGATAGGTTGCAAATGGGATAAAAGAAAGATAAAAGGTGTGCTAAGGAAAAGTAAAGTAAAATAGTGCGCCGAATGAAGTTTAAAGTGTAAATAGTAGATTTTGAGAGAATTTAATAAATTTCAATAGATCAGGATAAAAATGATACTCTGGGTCTTAGGCTACGCTGAAAAATCGAAGATAAGAGTTATGGCTATAAAGGACCGGATGAAACAGCCGATTTATACGGCGGAACTCTATTTAAAGGATAGTTACAAAGGACCACGCCCTCATAAAATAAGGCTTCTTACCGGCAAAAAAGAAGAATTCATTCCTCCCCAGCAGTTTATAGAGCTCTTACGTGGTGCAAATCGGATAATGCTTGCAGGAGGAGGGGACCCTGCAAATGAGACTGCGTTTATGGAGATGCTCAAAGGTTTTCAACTCAGTGCAGATAGAGTTAAAATCTGCAAACACTGCCTGATAAACAAACGTTTCAACTTTGTAAATAGTAAATCCATCAAATACCACAATGAACTCATCTGCCTGGGCTGTGCAAAGGAAGAACTTTTGCGTGCAGTCCGTTCGGCTGGTGTGCAGTATGGGGAGAAATCTATAGATTTCCTTGAGCAGGTTCTCGTGAAGACCAGGGACCTTGATAGGACTATCCGGATGCTTACCCCAGAAAGGCTGGACCCTGAGTTCACGCGTTACGATACTATAAGGACAAACCCTACGAGTGCTACTGTCAGGGTAAAGAACCTGCCCCTTCAAAAGGAATTCAAAGACATGCTGCTCGAAAAGTCTGAGACCTTACTGCCTGTTCAGGCCCTGTCGGTTGAAGCCGGACTTCTGGAAGGGAAAAATCAGTTTGTAATTTCGGCGACAGCAACCGGAAAGACCCTTATAGGGGAGATGGCAGGAATCCAGAATCTTCTTGACAAAAAAGGAAAAATGCTTTATCTGGTTCCCCTGGTGGCACTTGCAAACCAGAAATACGACCAGTTCAAAGAGCGCTATTCGAAACTCGGGCTCACCACTTCAATAAAGATTGGAGCAATTCTCATAAAAACCTCCCAGCGCGTGAAAATGCAGACCAGCCCGGGTGCGGATATAATCGTAGGGACTTACGAGGGTATAGACCATATGCTCAGGTCTGGAAATGCCGATTACCTGGGTAAGATCGGAACTGTGGTTGTGGATGAAGTCCATACCCTCGAAGACCAGGAAAGGGGGCACAGGCTGGACGGGCTTATAGGAAGGCTGAGGTATGTGGCACCCGAGGCGCAGTTTATCTATCTCTCAGCAACCGTAGCAAATCCTGAAGGCTATGCAAAGAAGCTCGGAGCCAGGCTTATCCGTTACGAGCACAGACCGGTCCCTATTGACAGGCATCTCTTATTCTGCCAGGAGAACGAGAAGGCAAAGCTAATTTCCCAGCTAGCGAAAGAGGAGTATTCGATGTTCTCTTCTAAAAAGCATAGGGGGCAGACAATTGTCTTTACAAACTCCCGCCGAAACTGCCACAGGCTCGCCGCCGCCCTTTCAATTCAGGCGGCTCCCTATCATGCCGGGCTTTCCCAGTACGAGAGAAAGAAAGTTGAAACTCGCTTTGTAAAAGGAGAGCTTCCGGTAGTCGTGACTACAGCCGCCCTTGCGGCAGGTGTAGATTTTCCGGCTTCCCAGGTAATCTTTGAATCCCTTGCAATGGGAGTAGACTGGATTTCAGTCCAGGACTTCCTGCAGATGAGCGGAAGGGCAGGCAGGCCTGACTATCATGACCGCGGAATTGTCGTGCTTATGCCCGTACCTGGAAAGTCCTACTCAGGCTCCCAGTCAGATACCGAAGAAGAGATTGCAATCAAACTGCTTCAGGGAGAAATGCTCTCAGCAGGCGTACAGTACGGAGAAGCCGAGCAGCTTGAGGAAGTGCTTGCATCAGTTGCAGTCACTTCCTCGGTGCAGGATCTCAGGAAGATCCATAACCTGATGTTTGGGAACTACGACCTGGAAAGATTAATCCTGCGCCTCCAGAGTTATCGCTTTCTGGAAAGAAAAGGAAACCGGATAACGCTTACGCGTTTTGGAAAGATTATTGCGACTCATTTCCTTCCGGTATCGAAAGCCTTCCTGATTCGAGATGCTGTGCTTGAAGAGAACAAACCCCTTCAGATTGTGACAAACTTGGAGTTTTTCGATGCAGCGTACTTCAAGTATGCAAACCAGATAGGAAGCTCTCTGCATGTTAATATGCCTTCAAGGGTCTTTCAGGGGGCTACCCTTGATATAATCTTTGACGGGGAATCCCTTTCCCAGCTTGATGTAAAAATCCGGGAGTTAATGTTGAACTTTGCTTCGGACTTTTTAACCTGTGCCTGCAAAGATTCGCCTTACTGCGGCTGTGCAGAACAGAAGTTCTCGGAAAAAATTATCAAGTTGCGTACAGAAACGCTTGAACCTGTACAGATTGTAAAGAGACTTGAAGATAAATACGGAATTTCCGCATACCAGGGTGACGTTTTCGGGTACCTGGACAATGCAGTCCGTAATCTTGATGCCGTGGAACTTATAGCAAAGGTGCACTCCAAAAAGAGAGTGGCAGAGGAAGCAAAAAAGCTTAAAAAGAAAGTCCAGGGTTAAGAGATCAAAAACGTTTTTGCAGATAGCATTGTATAGTGAGTTAAGATGCTCCTGTCTATATGGAAAATGAATTGTTTATACGTAGGGCTGACAGGTTTTCTCAAAATCCAGCCAGTATATTATATCAGAATTCGATGACAGGATATATTATAACAGAATTTTCAGAGGGTAAGATAGAGGTAATTTCATGACTGAGGACGTTGAACCCAAGAAAAATATTGGAAATGAAGCCTCAAAGAAGGTAAAAAAAAACATTACTATAGAATTCTTGAAACCTGATAACTTCAGGCAGATATATGCTATCGGAGCTGCAGGAGGGCATAGCCCCTACGATTTTAGGATCGGTTTTTACAACGACACTCCTAAAATGTTTGGGGATGTCTCAGAATCAAGGGTTATCCAGAGGCGTGTCGAGGCCGAGATTATACTCTCTCCTGTTGCTGCACTTGAGCTTTCAAGGTGGCTGACCCAGCATATAAACGAATATGAGTCCGTTTTCGGACCTATTGCGAGAGCAATCCCGAGACCAAAAAAAGATTCTGCAAAGCCTATTGACGAAAGTACGGATATTCAGGGTTATATCTGATCCTGGCTCGAGTCAGGATAAAATAGATAAGGATCCTGGTTAACTGGAAAATCAAACTTGACTTCCATAAGGAGCTATTTGATCCAGGAAGTATTTTGAGAACCCGGAAGATCGATGGTTATATATCTCTGTAAAGGGTATGTAATTTTCAGTTTTCTTAAAAGCCGGTGGAGTGACGATATTAGAAGAATTTCTCGATTACTGACAGGAAGCGGCTGATACTGGCAGCAAGCAGACCGCAGGTGTGGATGTGGCTCTGATGCGGTTCGCCCTTACCGGCTTGGGACATAAGAAACAGGAACCCGGGAGTACGGGGAAAACGCAGAACAAATAAGCGAGGGTTTAAATTTGTTCCCAAATAAAAAAGTTCAGAAAATCGTTGGATCAAAGATCCAGGTAGAAATGAAAGGCGACCTTAATCTGCTTGAAGGCACTCTTAAGAGTGTGGATGACTACATGAACCTTCATCTCGTGGACACCATGGAGATCGTAAAAGGAGAAAAAGTCCGTTCCCTTGGTTCTGTAGTACTTCGTGGTAATAACATCATACTGATCACTCCTGTTGAAGAATAAACTTCAAAAGGAACATCATAGTGTGCATAAGGAACATCATAGTGTGGAATCATGGATCTTGAAGAAGAAGCTTATAGCATAATAAAGAGAAATAAAGAAGGCGTTTTCCAGAACGTTATCTGGAAAGAGCTGAAAATCGATAGCAGAAAATGTTCCAGAATCATAAAAAAGCTTCTGGACAAAGACCTTATTGTACGAGAGGTTGGAGTTTCAAACGGGGCAAGAACATACCTACTGAAAGCAAAAGAAGAGGTTAAAGAAAAATATGACCTCCTGCTTGCAGGAACGTTATTTTCGGCCTGTACAGGTTGCACCGGCGACTGTCAACCCGAATACTGCGGGAGACTCAGCGAATGGATTGGAAACCTCATTCAGGAAGCTGAGAGATCGGAAGAAACCGGCGAGATCAGTGCAAATGAGGCATAAGAAAAAATCAGAAAGGATCTCGAGTTCAGCAGTTAATAAGTTTCTTGAGAGTACAGGCAACCGACAATTATATATAGAAGAGCCCCTTATTGAAGAACCTCCTTCAATAAGGGAAACAACATACAAAACGCTCCGGTAGTGTAGTCCGGCCAATCATTCCGGCCTTTCGAGCCGAAGACTCGGGTTCGAATCCCGGCCGGAGCACCATACTTTTTTTACACATTTTTCACAAATGACTTCCATAATTAAGAGAATCCACTCTTATGACTTTTCTTTAGAACATATGATTTATAACGTATTATCTTGCACAGATAGTGCTGTCAGTACCAGTAACTCATGTAAGTTTCAGGTGAGCTAGGTGAGCTCGAAGTCCATGACTTATTGCCGCCTGTCCGCCCTAATTCACTGATTTTTGAACCAGGCTTTTTTAAAAAGTTTTAAGGGCTTAGAGAAAGTTTTTTTTAATGAGTCGCGGCATATCTATAAAAAGGGATAAAATTCCTTTAAATAGTTCTCACATAAAACTTTATCTGACCAATAGACTCCCCCAAATGGGTTTGGGAAGGGACAGTTTTATATATTACTAGCATCTATTGAAGGTCTCGCTGTGAGATGCGCAATGAAATGCAATGTGCTCCGGTAGTGTAGTCCGGCCAATCATTCCGGCCTTTCGAGCCGAAGACTCGGGTTCGAATCCCGGCCGGAGCACCATATTCTTTTCTACAAAACTCCTTTCCTATAATGATTTCTTTTCTATAACGTTTTTAACAAATATTATGACGAGCTTTTGTTCTTACTGGTCTTCTACACTATTCTTTTACAACATTTTTTTCTAGGAATCATATCTTCAAACCCCACTGCCATCTGTTGAGTTCTTGAATGCTCAACTATTCCTTTCTTAACGCTTTCTCAAGATAACAGAATGGAGCTCTTTTATTTCCCTGATCTTTTCCAGATTCTGTACCTCATCAAACAGACCTGCTGTATTGATAGATTCGAGTGCAGCCTTTGCGGCAAAGCATGCTCCTTTCATACCACGTTCAAGAGTAAGCACACGTATTGTTTCCAGAGACCACGCAATCTGGATGATTACGTTTCTCATGCCGTGCTGAGAGACTACCTTGCCCAGGTTTTCAAGTGCCTCAATTATGGCCTTTGCATGGGACTCGCTGTTTCCCTTTCTTATGACGGCATTACCCAGGTCTTCAAGAATAACTGCAGCCTCCAGAGCACTGGATTCAATTGCCTGTTCGGCTGAAGCTACACCTATCTCCCCAAGAAAACCTGTGGCAGCAATTCCGGAATAAGGAAGACTTTTTTCTATTGATTTCAGGACTACCTGCATAAGGTAAATTTCAGAAAGGCTTACCAGGGTTTCCATTTTCATTCTTGAAGAGCTCTTCCCACAGTTCCCAAGCGATTCAGCTGCACTTTTCGCTGCCGTATCCAGGCCCTTTTCCGCAAACTCCTGGGCAAGGCTTCCTACAATTGATAAAGCCTTTATAGCAATAGTTTCCCTCTTCTGACCGGCAGCCTCAAACACTATATCCCCAAGTGCATAGCATGAAACTGCACATGCCTGCTGCATTTCCTTTTCAGTAGCAACCCTGGCTATATCCCCTATCGAGATGATGAGTGCTTTCAAATCCAGCTCGTTTTCAGCATTGGCGTCAAGATGAATAAGCTGAAACACGAAGTCCCTTAACCTACTGATGGCTTCTACAGTGCCTCTCTGGTCTCCACTATACGCTTTTTGGAACCCTTCTTCAATAGTTCTGACCTCATCAAGCTCATTTTCATTTACAAACGAAATACCATGCCCCACACCAATCCTTGTTAATCTTATGTCTTTACAGCAGATTAGTCTTCCTATCAGAATCGCTTTCCTATTTCTTCTTCAGCCTTCCGCACAGAAATCAGGCAAGACAATGCTTGTTAAACATTTTAATAACCTTTTATGCCCTTACTCAGGGAATATAAGTATAACAGATTGGAGGCACTTATGCATGAAAAATATATAGAGTCACGACCCTCCCCTTTAAAGTTTTCACCCTGCATTCCGAACTTGCCGCTTTCATACAACATATTTCATTTATACGGAATTTTCAGTTTTTCAATAAGTAAACCGTGCAAGTAAATCACTCCCGATTCTCTGCAGCGTGGAGTCTATTAGGCTGAGTTTATCCTGAAAAATAAAAGGAAAGAACCTTCCCTGACATATCTCAGGCCGGTTTATTTCTCTTCGGTCCGATCTACACTGGAAGAGCATATGCCAGAACGCTAATTTTAAACCTAAGGCGGGAAATCCCCTTCCCCGTTTTCATCAGAAAGCAGAGGGGTAGTTCACTAAAAGAGATTTTAGAGGATTCTTTCTTATAATTGAAATTACTCTCTTTATTCTCAATTCCACTTTTAGAATTTCAGTTTCCTGTACCAGTGAGAATTTCCTCTAAAGTTTCTCGTTGAGATTTGATTTGGTCGGGTTTATGACGAAAAACTACTCAGTGGTATTCTCACTTTCTTTTTCCGCCTCTTTCTCAGCTCTGTGTTTGTGGAGAGCCATTTCTATATTGCTGTGCAGATCCTCTTCTTTAAAAGGTTTTGAAATATATCCTGCAGGTTCTGTTGTTTTTGCCCTCTCCAAAGTCTCGTCATCAGTATAGGCGGTAAGATAGAGCACTGGAATTTTAAGCTTGTTCTTAATTTCACGGGCAGCCTCAATTCCATCCATTTCTCCTCTTAACATGATATCCATAAGGACAAGGTCTGCATTCGACAGATCGGCTTTTCTTATGGCTTCCTCTCCTGTGGACGCAGTACCCGTCACAGTATAACCAAGATTTTTCAATTTGTTTCTGATATTAAGAGCCACGATATTCTGGTCTTCGACAACCAGAATTTTTGCTTTTTTCATTGTATCTCCCCTTTAAATCGAATAAGCCTCCGGATAGTCAGTCGTTTTCCTTAAACAATATTTTGAAGGTAGTCCCTGCACCATTTTGAAGTTCGATTGTACCCTCCAATTGTTCTACAAGGATGTTTACAAGCTGCAGACCCAGAGAACCAGTATTCCTGAAATCGAGCTTTTCCGGAAAACCCAATCCATTGTCCGAAACTACCAGCGAATATTGGTTACTTTTGTCAACTGAGCTCTTAGCACCAATATTATTGGTGCTATTACTTATACTTTTATTCTCTCCGTTCTCTTCAACCCTGCAGAGTTTTATCCGGATTTCTCCTTTTCTACCCTGAGGAAAAGCATGTTTTAGAGAATTAGATACGAGCTCGTTAATAATTATCCCAAGAGGAACTGCCGTGTCCATTCCGAGGAAGATCTCCTCAATATCTAACTCCATCCTGATATCACCTTTCCTGACAATGTAGGAGTGAAAAAGATCCGAGGTCAATTTCTGAAGATATTCCGAGAAATCAAGGGTCTCACTATTTTTTGACCTGTAGAGTTCCTCGTGGATTATAGCCATGGTGGCAACCCTGTTCTGGCTCTCACGGAAAGCTTCAAGGACTTCTTTTTCGTCAAATCTTTCAGCCTGGAGTTCCAGCAGGCTGGAAATAACCTGGAGGTTATTTTTTATGCGGTGATGGATCTCTTTTTTACGGATTTCTTCTACTTTTTTCAGAGACTCTTCGGCTTCTTTTTGTCCGGTTATATCATAGACTGCACCCTGCAGGATTCTTCTCTTGCCTGTAAAATCTGAAACATTCTGGATAATTTCACGAACCCATTTTATATTTCCATCCCTGTGTCTTATACGGTATTCATGTTCTATAACAAGCAGCGGATATTTTATTAACCTCTCATTATTATTAATAAGGTTTTGCCGGTCTTCAGGGAGAACAATCTGGAGCCAGTTTACTTTTCCGGACATAAAATCTTCTCCCCGGTACTCTGTAATTTCTTCCACACTCCCGTCAATCATTATAGGTGTAAAATCCAGATTTCCCTGGAAAGCTATACCTCTGAAATTTTTCATAAAGGATCGGTAGCGCTCTTCACTCTCTTTCATTTTTTTCGATGCAAGCTTTATCTCCGTAATATCTTTCATTACCCCAAGAACTCTATATGGGTTTCCTTCAGCATCCCTGAGAAGGACTCTCCTGTCTTCTACATAAATATAATTACCGTCCTTTCTCCTGAACCTGAACTCTTCTCTTAATCTCTCTCCTTTCTCAAAGAAGACCCTGACTTTTTCTATTATTTCTCCGAGGTCATCAGGATGAATGTGCTCCAGCCACATTTCAGGATTGATTTTCTGGAACTCTTCAAAACTGTAACCGGTAAGCTCTGGAATAGCTCCTGCCCAATCTACCTCCTGTGTTTTTGTATTATAGTCATACACAATCTGCCCTGTCTGTTCGGTAGCGATCCGATATCTTTCCTCACTTCTCCTGAAGGTCTCCTCAGCCTCTTTACGCTCGGTTATATCAAGCATTACACCGACAACTCCAGCCACATCTCCCGAACTGTCCTGGTAGGTGGCTTTATGGAAAAGAAAATCTCTCTCTATGCCGTCGGCACAGAGCACCTTGGTTTCGTAATAGTTACTTCCCCCTTTTTCAAGAAGGCTCCTATCATGCTTGTGATATATCTCTGCAAGCTCCTTTGGTACTCTCTTCTGGAACTCTCTAAAAGAGCCCCCTATAACTTCAGCTTTGGGAAGCCCCATAATTTGCCTGGCAAAACTCTCGTTACAGTTTATGTATATTTCATTCAAGTCTCTCTGAAACACCGGGCTTGGAATGCTGTCAAGCAGGGTCTCCAGAAACCTCACATTATTCTGGAGCTTATTCTCAGTTTTCCTGAGTTCAGTTATATCAAGCAGTACAGCGACCATATTCCTTGCGTTTTTTTCTTCGTCCAGAAAAGTTACCCTGCTCGCCAGGAAGTCTCTTTTTATGCCGTCAGCACACATGATTTCTTTTTCAGATACGTCGCTTCCCCCTTTCTGCAACAGCTCCAAATCGTCTTCATGGATTTCAAGTGAAATCCCTGCTGGCGACTTATTGTGCGCTTCAGCAAAATTTTTTCCTATAATTTCTTCTTTTTCCAGTCCCAGGACCTGCCTGGCTAGAATATTATTACAACCGAGATACCTGCCATCATTATCTTTATAATACACAGGTGCAGGTATGGTATCAAGGAGAGTTTCAAGAAATTTCAGGTTATTCGTGAGGCTTTTTTCAATTTTTCTCCTTTCAATTATTTCATGTAGAAGATTCTCATTTGCTTCCGTGTACTCAAGGGTTCTTTTTTCAACGAGCTTTTCCAACTCCTTCTGATGAATCTGGAGTTTTTCCTCGGCATGCAGGCGCCCTATGATCTCGGACAATAAAAAAGCAGCAGAATACAGGAAATATATCTCATCCTCAGCAAACTTTCTCTTTTCCCGACTGTAAACCTCCATTACCCCAAAAGGCTTATTCATATCTCCTATCAGAACCGTTGCTCCGCTGGCTATGTCGTGCCGCCTGATAAACTCACTGCACTCAAAACGGGTTTCGGTTTCAATATCTCCCAGGATAATAGGTCTTTTCAAAAAAAGAGGATATTCGGCCTGAGACTTCTCTTTTACAATAACGCTGTCTATGTACTTCTCTTTCCAGCCGTATCCCGCCCTCATAATAAAAGTTCCATCGGGCATGAGCTCCAGGATTCTGGAAAAGTCCGCACCAAGCCCTTTAGCAATAAGCAGGGCACTTCTTTCCAGAATTTCCTGTAAATTTTTGCAGGTTAAGGAGATTCTGCTGAGGTTGCTCAGAGAAAAGTATTGTTTTTCTCTTTTGCGGAGCTTTTCTTCGTTAAGAACCCTGAAGCTTATATCAAAAGCTTGAAGGTTTACATAGTTCTCTTCCGGAAAAGGATAAAGTACTGCAGCATATGTTGTCTTCCCTGCCTGAATCTCAAAATTTTTCGGCTCCTTCTGTGCAAGGATTCTTTTTATATTGTGCCTCAGTACATCAGGTACTTTTTGCCCTTCTTTTACACCCCAGTACTCAAGAAGAGCCTTAGCTGCCTTATTAGCGCAAAGAATTGTTCCCTCTTTTCCCAATTTCAGGAAAACATTTGGGTCTTTTGGGGGAAACTCCGTTTTCAGCCCTTCTTTACCTGATTCGCTTATCTCTTCTGCTTTTCCGAGCAAACTATTGTCTTTAATAATTTACAATCCCCCGTTTTTCTTAATTCGAATATTTGTCAGTCGTACAGAAATAGATATCATTATCTTTATCAAAATCCAGGCCAAGAGCATCTTTTGAGGATCTTTCCTCACTTTTCCACTCTTTTTTGAGTCCGATGCTTCCTGGCTTATCTTATAATTATCTTATTAAAAATATATGATGATCCGTTATGCATCCACTATTTAAAAGGTATCTGATATATTTCAGGATTTTGAAAGTTCGGCATAATTTATTTAAAATCAGGCAGCTTAAAATGACATTTGCGGAGAGTGCCTTACTGCTCAAGAGCTTGAATGTCGGTCGTGTTTTATCTGCTAAATATATGATACTATTATAATTGTAATAATCCAAAACTCTCAGAGAAAATGTATTTAGGAGCAAATATACTTAGGAATTATAGTCCCTGTTTTCGCAAGTAAACGTGTAGAACTGGAGACCATCCGAGGCTTCAAATTGTCTCTTTGAATCTATTCTTTTATCATCAAATGAATCCCTAATCACGAAAAAAAGAAATGGACTCGGCGGGATTTGAACCCGCGGCCTTTACGTTGCGAACGTAACGATCTTCCCCTGATCTACGAGCCCTTTTAAGGAAAGGAGAATTGAAAGGATGGTTTTCCGGACTTGTGTCCGGTCTTTTCTCCTCTTAAATACGGTAGGCTTCCAGAACCTGAACGTTCTCGACACCTGGAACTTTTGCAAAGGCTTCTTCTGCAGGTTCAGTTCCGCCTTCTTCGTCATTGACAATTAATGTTACAATTAGAGCCTTCAGGCCAAAAGCAATAGGCTCTTCAACAATATCTCCGTGAAGGTCTGCCCCGGCAGGAATTGCGGATTTTACTTTCTCTTTTAATTCTGCAAGGTCGGTTTCAATGCTTTCTGGCATAATCTTAATTTTTGCTGCAACATCACCCATTCTGATTCCTCTTATACCTTTATTTTGTCTTTTGATCGAGTTCAAGGATTTTTATACACTGGCATTGATCTGATTAAGCTTTTACCTGAATCAGGGTGCCTTAAATCCGCACTTGGGGCATGTGTATACGTTACCCTGATGCCTGCAGCTTGAACATCTTCCTATTTCTGATCCGCACTGCGGGCAGGGAAACTTTACATAACCCTTTTCCACAAGTCGAATTCCACATGAGGTACAGTACTCAACTTTTTGTGCTGACATTTTTTTCTCCTTAAATGTTAATTCGAATAGCAAACGGTAACGAATTGCCGCGAATTAGGCGCCTTCCTTAAGCATTGAGCTTCTGTTTTCCCTGGCGCCTTTATAAACATTAGCAGATTTAATTAACTGAATTTAATTAACGCTTTTGGATACGCTTTGCGATACGCTTTGCTTCTCCCCTAGTCATATACGATATACGATTTAAATATTCCCCTTTACCATAGTACCAAGTACAGGCTTTCGGTATACAGCCCTAATGACCCTCTCAGGAGATTTTCCGTTAACAATCAAGCATTCCATTCGGTTTTTCAGAAGAAACTTCGGCAGGGCAGGGTCGATGCAGCTTGCATTGTTCCCTACGCAATTGGAGGCAGAAATTTCCCTGACTAGCTTTCCATTCCTGAATATACCATCTACATCCGTAACTTTTATTAATCTTGCTCCGTTCTGCTTTGCAATCCAGGCTGCGATAGTATCGGATGTTACGTCCCAGCTATGAGGCAGAGGATCTTCTTCTCTCAGTAGCCTGTATGGAAAGAGAATTGAAACTCCTTCAGGCACATCTGCTATTGAGTCTACAGCCCTTGCACCGGTTTTATCCTGAAGATAATAGGCATACTGTTCCATACCAAGAATGGCCATCCAGTGGGCTGTGTCGGCACCCAGGCAAAACTTCTCATCGGTTTCTCTGACGATATCGGCAAAGATGCCTCCTCCAGGCACTATGAGAACGGAAAATGAGAATCTTTCGGCTGTGTGCCCTCCCTCTACAATCTTCTGGCTTCCTGAGCCAAATTCCTTTACCAGCCTATTTACAAGCTCGGTAGCCTCTTTGATGAGGCTTCCCCCAATCTTAACCACCAATCTCATAGTTTTCCTTTCAGGTTTCAATTATCAGGTGTTTGTTCTCAACCTGCCTGCCCTGAGGCTGGAATTCCTCAGGTGAAGATTTCACATCTCAATCAATCTGGCAGCCGCATATGCCGGGAAAACTTTTGAGATTTCTTCTCCCCAGTGGCTGGATATTGATACGAATTCCATGTCAAGCTTCTCTGCAGCTTCTTTTATCAGAAATTCCCCAAGGCCTGCGGCTGCGATTCTTTTAAGTCCGTTTCTCTCCGCAACCTCGGAAATCGCTTCAGCCAGGGTAAAAACTTGTTTTTCCTTTACCTGAGTTGCGATTTCATAGATTTCCTCTTCCCGAATTTCGGAAAGATCCGCACAGACAAGCCTTGCAAGCCTGCGCATAGCATCGGTTTTGCTCCTGCCTGCTCCATCAGCGGTCTCGCATGTATACATACTCTCATCGATTTTTCCAAGCAGGAGATAAGCGTCCGAAGTTGTAGCAAAGAGTTCTGAAGCCGTCCTGCACCAGCCCCTCTCAAGCTTTACCTTTTCGAGAAGTGCGGCAAGGTTTGTCCTGAGCGTGCCTGTATACACGAGTTCACTCCTGCAAAGCCTCTCAAAGTCAGTAAGTCCTGCTTTATGTTCACCCGAAACGATAGGGATAATATCGCTTGTGGTGCTTCCAACATCCACAAAAATACAATCTCCTAGCTCTTTTCCTATCAGCCTGGCAGAAGCCGCCCAGTTGGCAGCAGCAAGATCCCTTATATCGTCAGTCTCATGCTGGAGCCTGCCCATATTGTTTACATATAAAACTTTCGAGGGCCCAAAGGCAGAATCAACACATGCCTTTATAAAGATAATGCCCTGTTCCTTATCTTCAAAACAGTCTGCAAGTTCTCCGGTCATAACAACAGCAACTTTTTCGGGTTGCAGCCGCTGTGCGATTTCCTCCAGGACCTCAGGAAGCCGCGTGTTCTTCCAGAGAGGCAAATAGTGAAGTTCTACGATCTTTCCGTCCGAGGAGGCAAGTTTGGTATTCGCTCCTCCAATATCAAGCCCGATAATTTTTGAATTCATTTTTGAGCCCTTTATTAGGTTCTTTTTAAGCTTTCCAGCGTTTTTATTTTTCTGGTCTTTAATCTGCTATCTATTTTTCAAGTCCTTCCAAAAAGTTCGCCCCCAGGGCATCCTTTGAAAAACAGTATTCTCCTTCAATATTCACATGGTCAGGAAGTTCCCCAAACCTGTTTTTCAGAATCAGGTCTCCTATTTCCTCCCGCATAACGCGGCTGATCCCGAAAAGCGAAGCAGTGGGCCTTGGATTCACATCCACTACATATGGAAGATCGGTGAGTATAATATCCACACCTACATATCCGAAACAGTTCAGGCATTTCACTGTGGAAATTGCGGTTTCATAGATTTCTTCTCTTCTCCCAGTCTGGTAAGGAGTAAGGCTTCCGTTATACTTTATTTCGGAAACTCCTGCTTTCCCCTTTTCTCCGGATTCAGCTTCTTTCTTGCCAAATTCTATGAACTGACGATTTACAGTAAGAGGAAGCGATTTTTTTCCTGCAATAAGGCTTACGCTCAGATGCTCTCCCTCAATATACTCACTCGTAAAAAGTCCCTCTTTGTTCTCGAACTCTGTGACCAGGTATGTTGCCTCTGCTCCGCAGCCGAATCTTGGTTTTATGATATATCTTTTACCTTTTTCCGGCTTTTTTGCAATTTCAGGAGTTTTAATCCCGGCTTTCTTCAGGATTTCCGTACAGATCAACTTATCCGCACAGCAGGCTGCCGACCGGGGTGAACATCCCAAATTCACAGTATTTTCCTCAAGAACCTCATTAAGCTCGGGAAGCATTGAATCAGGGGCAATAACCAGCCCCGCGTCGCAATTTTTTGCTTCTCTCCCAATTATCTGCCTGAAATTTTCGGCTGTAGATTCTACCCGCGTGCCTGCACAGATTTTCGTGCCTGCCGATGGGTAATAAACCTCATACCCAAGCCGGACAAAGCTCTCTACAAGGGTCTTCAGCATAGCCGCTCCCTCAGGGATAAGAGATTTTTCAATGTCTGTGCCGACAGCAAATTCCGCAATCAGGATTTTCATTGGAAAGGAAAAACCCGGTCATTTATATATTACTTTTGCAACGCAAACTTTTTCAGAAAAAGTTTGATCAAAAACCTTTTGAGAAAAGGTTTTATCGAAAACGGCATGCCTTTTGGATTTGATAACCTTATCCCCAAACACTATCCGGTGTGATAAACCGGCGCAACGGTTTCAGTCAAGCCTTTTCGTAAAAGGGTTGCGATGCAGCGGTTGGAATTGAGGATTAAGTTTGCCATGTAAAAGTTTATATAAATTATACGGGTATACCTTAAAAGTTAAACATTGTAAAACATAAAGGTGCCTGGTACTATTAACAGCAGAAACCCTAACTCCCAGTCGGTCTTTGAAAATTCGTTTGTGAAAACCCTTTCTATTGCGGTTCTCATGGGCATATTCCTAGTTGACATGGGGCTTGGGCTTTTTGAGATTTTTTCCACAAAAGAAAGTCCACTGCCTACTGCAGTCGTACTTTTGATCTTTGCTGTGATATTTATTGCAGGTATGGTTTTTTACGAAAAACAGGGGCTGGACACTCTCAGCTCTCTTGTTGGAGGAGCGCTTGCAGGTTTCGGTTTTTCCTTTGTCTTTGTGTCGCTTGTAGGCGGCGTGCAATTTGCACTGGGAGGAGGGATCTCGACAATTGGGTGGGATCAGGTGATTTCAGCAGTCGCAGCTTCCATGATTGCAAGCGTTGTAATACTCAAAGCACTCTCATATAAACTTCAAAATCACCTTTACTGATTTTTCTTTTTCTCACCCATTTTGATTAGAAGATATTTTCATTATCCGAAAAATATTTATAGAATTACAAACAATCACAGATCAGGACGAGCGAAACCGTTATAATTACTTGATGGGGATCGATTAATGAAAATATTCGATAAAGAAGGAAATACCGATTCTAGAGAAGATACCCAGGCTGAGGCTGGAGATCCTGATGCTAAGAATTTTGGTTCTTCGGAGGAAGAGGCTAAAGAAGCACAGGGTAGTCCCGAAGAGGCTCCTGCCAGTTCCGAAACTGAAAAAAGCCCTGAGGCTTTGTGCCGGGAGGAGAACGAAATTCTCAAAGACCAGCTTCTTCGGCTTGCAGCAGATTTTGACAATTTCAGAAAACGGACCGCCCGCCAGATAGAGGAAAACCGAAAAGCTGTGCTTGAGCAGGTACTTCTCGATTTCCTTGAGGTAACGGACAATTTCGATCGTGCTCTCAAATCTGCAAAGACTGCAGAGGATATGAGCTCGATCGCCAGCGGAATAGAACAGCTTTCAAAACAGTTTTTCTCAATCCTCGAAAAATATGGGCTTGAGAGGATCGAGAGTGAAAAATCCAGCGAATTCGACCCTCACAAGCACGAAGCAGTTCAGCATGTCGAGACCTCTGAACTTCCGGACAATACAATAGTAGAGGTTTACAAAGCCGGATACGCTCTTAACTCGAAAGTTATCAGGCCTGCTATGGTCTCAGTGGCCAGAAACCCAAATGAGACAGAGGAATAAAGGAGATTCAGGCATAATTTTACTCCTGAATTCTGTTATGACCTGATTCTTGAATTTAATCGAATAACTTACCAGATAACTTAATAAATAAATTAATTCAATGACTTGTCTAAGAACTTTTATCTAAATCATTAAGTGAAGAATTTAACCAGGAATCTAGTGAGGATAAAACATGGCAAAAATACTGGGTATTGACCTTGGTACTACTAACTCATGCATGGCAGTAATGGAAGGCGGGGAAGCTGTCGTGATCCCTAATGCCGAAGGCGCCAGGACAACCCCGTCAGTGGTTGGATTTTCCAAAAAAGGAGAGAAACTTGTAGGTCAGGTCGCAAAGAGACAGGCTATTTCAAACCCTGAAAACACTGTTTATTCCATTAAGAGACATATGGGAGACGCCAACTACAAGGTGACCCTTCAGGGAAAGCAATACACACCGCAGGAAATTTCTGCAATGGTTCTCCAGAAACTTAAAACCGATGCAGAAGCTTATCTTGGAGAGGCAATCAAACAGGCTGTTATTACAGTTCCTGCTTATTTCAATGACGCCCAGAGGCAGGCTACAAAGGATGCAGGGACAATTGCAGGTCTTGAAGTCCTCAGAATTATCAATGAACCGACTGCCGCATCCCTTGCTTACGGGCTTGATAAAGGCGAAATTGAGCAAACTATTCTTGTCTACGACCTAGGAGGCGGAACCTTTGATGTATCCATTCTTGAGCTTGGAGGCGGAGTCTTTGAGGTAAAATCCACAAGCGGCGATACCCATCTCGGAGGAGACGACTTCGACCAGCGCATTGTTAACTACTTACTTGCCGAGTTCAGAAAAATCGAGGGAATAGACCTTTCCAAAGACAAGGCAGTGCTCCAGCGTTTAACCGATGCAGCAGAGAAAGCAAAGATCGAACTGTCCAGTGTCGCAAGCACCAACATCAACCTTCCCTTCCTTACAGTTGGTCCAGATGGGGAACCAAAGCACCTTGATATTGACCTTACCAGAGCCCAGTTCCAGAAGATGACCGAGGATCTTCTTGAGAAAACTCTCGTATCCATGCGCCAGGCTCTCAGCGATGCAAAGCTTACGCCAAACGATATCGACAAAGTAATTCTGATCGGAGGCGCTACAAGGATGCCTGCGGTAGTCGAGCTTGTAGAGAACTTCACGGGCAAGAAACCCTACAAGAACATTAACCCTGACGAAGCCGTTGCAATCGGGGCAGCCATCCAGGCCGGTGTGCTCGGGGGCGAGGTAAAAGATATCCTGCTGCTTGATGTCACTCCTCTCACCCTTGGAATTGAGACACTTGGAGGCATATCAACCCCATTGATCCAGAGAAATACGACAATTCCGACCAAGAAGAGCCAGATATTCTCAACGGCAGCTGATAATCAGCCCTCGGTAGAGATTCATGTCCTTCAGGGAGAAAGGGGGATTGCTTCCGAAAACAAAACCCTTGGGCGTTTTACTCTTGACGGCATCCCACCAGCTCCTAGAGGCGTCCCACAGATCGAAGTTACCTTTGACATTGACGCAAATGGTATCCTGCACGTGAGTGCAAAAGACCTTGGAACCGGCAAGGAACAGTCTATATCCATCCAGAAACCAGGTGGACTCACAGATGCCGAGATAGAGCGCATGATCAAAGACGCGGAATTGCATGCCGAAGAAGACAGAAAGCGCAAAGAAGAAGTCGAGACCAGGAACAATGCCGAAGCCCTGATCAATGCTGCCGAAAAGACTCTGAAGGAAGCCGGAGATGCGGCTACAGAGGACCAGAAGTCAAAGGTAAACGCCGCAATTGACGACCTTAAAAAAGCTCTTGAAGGTAAGGACAGCGAAGAGATTAAGGCAAAAACCGAAGCTCTTCAGGAAGCTGTATATCCGATCTCCACTGCAATGTATCAGAAAGCCCAGCAGGCTCAACAGGCAGCAGGCGGAGCAGGAAGCGCAGATGCAAAAAGTCCTGATGAGACGGTCGTTGACGCCGATTATGAGGTAGTTGACGACGAAAAGCGTAAATAAAGAAAGAGCAAGTAATAAGACAGGCCTGGAGATTCTCAGGCCTTACCGGAAACCTGCATTCGCAGGCTCCGGAGCTTTATCTTTTTTAAAATAACAGGGAATCCTGATGGCCACAACGCGTGATTATTACGAAATTCTTGGGTTATCTAAAGATGCCTCACCCGAGGATATAAAGAAATCCTATCGAAAACTTGCATTAAAGTATCATCCTGACAGGAATAAGGAAACTGGGGCTGAGGAAAAGTTCAAAGAGATCTCTGAGGCTTATGCTGTGCTTTCAGATCCTGAGAAACGATCTCAGTACGACCGTTTCGGACATGCCGGAATAAATGGGCAGTACAGCGCAGAAGATATCTTCCGAGGTGCAGATTTCGGCGGCTTCGGGGATATCTTCGAAATGTTTTTCGGCGGAAGCAGCAGAAGAGGTCGCAGGGGGCCGAGGAGAGGATCAGATCTCCAGTATGACCTTTATATAACCTTTGAGGAAGCAGCATTTGGAGTCCGTAAAGATATTGATGTCCCGAGGACTGAAAGATGCTCTAACTGCTCCGGAACCGGGGCTAAACCCGGCACAAGCCCAAAACGCTGCCCAACATGCGGCGGCACAGGTCAAATTCACACCACACGCTCAGGATTGGGCATGCAGTTTGTAAGCACTACCACCTGTTCTACCTGTCACGGCAAGGGTCAGGTTATTGAATCTCCGTGCCCGGTCTGCAGTGGTACAGGTAGGGTTAGAAATACGAGAAAAATAACAGTAAACGTACCTGCAGGAGCTGATTCAGGCATGAGCCTGAGGCTTAGCGGAGAAGGTGATTCGGGAGAACCCGGAGCTCCGCCTGGAGATCTCTATGTAGTGCTTCATGTTATGGAGCATAAACTCTTTAAGAGAGTAGACTACGATGTAATCTCCGAGCTTCCGATCTCGTTTACTCAGGCTGCGCTCGGGACTGATATTATGGTAGATACCCTCTACGGCAAGGTCAAGATGAATATTCCTGCAGGGACTCAGACCCATTCCGTGTTCAGGCTTAAAGGCAAGGGTATCCAGCACCTGCATGGAAGCAGAAAAGGTGACCAGCTCGTCAGAGTTGTAATAAAGACCCCAACAAAACTCAGCCACGAACAAAAAGAACTTCTTCGCCAGTTTGAAGCACTGAGCAGTGGTAAAAACCCGAATGGAGGCGAAAAAGGCAGGCACGATAAATTTACAGATAAATCTAAAAAAAGTAAAGGATTTTTTGAGAAAGTAAAGGATGCCTTTGAGAGCTAAAAGCGTTTTTAGCTGCATTTCAATCTTTTTAAAGGTATTTTTCTCTTTAAAGCTGAAATTCTGTAATATTGGGATTCTTAGTACTGAGATTCTTAATATTAAGATTCTTAGTATTAAGATTCTTAGTATTAAGATTCTTAGTATTAAGATTCTTAGTATTAAGATTCTTAGTATTAAGATTCTTAGTATTAAGATTCTTTACTCGGATTCTTAACACTCAAATTCTTAATATTTAGGTTCTTAACATTCAGGTTTTTAATACTCAGATTTTTAATACTGAGACTTTTCCCTTTAATCCCAAATATACTTCCTTTTTATATTTTTCCCTGATCCTTTTCCTTTTATTTCCACGCTGACTTCTTATCCTTAGTAAAATGTTTTTTGTTTATCATTGCCTGGATTTCTGTCTTTTTAGCTTTTTCAGGTAGTTTTCTTTCCTGTTTATCATTTCTTTCTGCCTTTTCCTTTCATCTTTTATTTTTATTTTTACAGTTTCGCTTACTTTCATATTTATTTTTTCAAATATCTAAAAAAAATTATATATAGCCGCTCAATTTTAAAACTTTACTAAAGCTTCAACCTGAAATTGCTTTGCAAGAAGTATAGTCTTTTATATTCATTCGCAAAATATCTAATTTCGAGAGATGGTCAACATGCGGGTTATTTTATCAAAAATGATTTATTTGGCTCTGTAGAAATCCTCTGAAATAACCAATCTTAACAAATTAAAACTGAATTGCCTGATTCAATTTTGCTGAGAACTTTAAGTCTATTAATGACGATTAAGTAGGTTTTCTACAGAGCCATTTATTTAACTATATTCTACAACTTTGTCCTGTCCATGTTCTCTTAACTTCACACATTTTTTCATTATATTTGTCCTATCCTGATTTATTCCGTACTTTTTGCTTCTGGACCGCAAGGTTTTATAATATCAGGTTAGTTAAAAACAGATCTTCTGAAGGTGTGCTATGAAGATTATAATTATTGGCGCTGGGGAAGTAGGTTATCACATTGCAAAAGCCCTTTCCCCCAAAAACGATGTAATAATTATTGAAAAAGCTGAAGAAGCATTAAAAAGGGCAGACGAACTCGATGTCCTTGCTATAGAAGGAAATGGTGCAAACGCTGAACTTCTCTCAAGATTTCTTCAGGATACTGATCTGCTTGTGGCTGTGACCGGTCTCGATGAAGTTAATATTGTTGCCTGCATGACAGCGAAGCTAGTCACCCGAAGCAAGCCCGGATGGAAGGATATTAAAACCATTGCCAGGGTCAGCAACCCAGACTACATAGATTCACCTGTAACTTCCAGGGCTCAGGTTGGAGTCGATCTTATGATCTGTCCAGAGCTTGCGCTTGCTTCCGAAGTCGCTGAAATTCTATCAAGCCCGTCCGCAATAAATGCCGAGATGTTTGCTGAGGGAAAAGTTCGAATGACCGAGTTTGCAATAAGCCCCGAAAGCAAGCTTGTAGGAAAGCAGATGCAGGATCTCAGGCTTGCTGACTGCTGCATTGTAAGTGCGGTTTTTCGGGATCATGAAATAATTATTCCTCACGGAAGTGATGTTATAAAAGCAAATGACCATATGGTGGTTGTTGGTAAGCCTGAAGCTATGGAAAGCTTGAGCAGTGTTTTCGGGAGCGAAATACATCATAAAAATAGAGTTCTTATCATAGGCTGCGGAATTGTAGGTTTCTATCTGGCTAAGTTAATAGGCAAAGAAGAAAATGCTGACCTTAAGATTATTGAGCAAAAGAAGAGCCGCTGTATTGAGGTAGCGGAAACACTCGAAGGTGCTCTTATACTTAATGGGGATGGCACTGATCTCAACTTGCTCAGAGAAGAAAATATAGAGAATATGGATGTTGTTATTGCAGTCACAGACAGTGATGAGAAAAACCTTCTGTGCGCTCTGCTTGCAAAACAGCTAGGGGCAAAGAAAGTAATTGCCAGGGCTGACCGCTCGGATTATCTTCCTCTCTTTGAAATGGTCGGCATAGATATGGCAGTCAGTCCCAGGGAAGCGACTGTAAATGAAGTATTGAAGCTTACAATGGGCAGGGGAATACAAACCCTGACAACTATTGAAGGCGAAAGAGCAGAAATCATAGAATATACGGCTTCTGAAAGCTCTAAAATTGTCGGGAGACCGTTGAACAAAGTAAAGTTCCCAAGAGGAGCTCTCATCAATATGGTAGTTCGGGGAAAAGAGACTGTAGTCCCGAGAGGGGATTTTGTTATTGAAAATCAGGATAGAGTGGTTATCTTTTCTATGTCTTCTGCAATACCAGAAATTGAGAAATTTTTCAGATAAAATCATGTTTTTCATAGAGCTGCCTTTTCCTCTCACTATGGGTAAAATCTCACTTCTTCCCATTGAAGGTTTATTATGGTATTACTGCATAACACTCATCATAAACATGACCATTTACTTTTTTCTTTTTCCATGATTATTTAAGCAAGCAGGTTAATTTACCTGAAACCAAGCTTTTTTGAGGAACTCTTATGAAAGCTGTAGTTATAGGGGCAGGCGAAGTTGGATACCATATCGCAAAATTTCTCTCTCTTACACATGATGTGATTGTTGTTGAGAAAGATGAGGAGGTTGCACAGAGGGCGGATGAACTTGATGTTCAGGTTCTGGAGGGAAATGGCGCAAACGCTGATATTCTCTCCAGTATCCTTCATGATGCGGATATTCTGGTCGCTGTCACAGGGGTCGATGAGGTCAATATCGTTGCCTGCATGACTGCAAAGCTTATAATAAGGTCCCATCCAGGTTGGAAAGAAACAAAGACAATCGCGAGAGTAAGTAACCCGGATTATATTGATGTGCCTGTAACTTCAAGGGCTCAGGTTGGAGTTGATATCATGATCTGTCCTGAGCTTGCGCTTGCTTCTGAGGTTGCTGAGGTGCTCTCAAGCCCATCAGCTATAGATGCGCAGGTTTTTGCCGAGGGAAAAGTTCAGATGATGGAATTCGCTATCCATCCAGACAACAGGCTTGTAGGGCAGCAGATAAAAGACCTCGAGCTTGATGACTGCTGCATTGTAAGTGCGATCTTTCGGAAAAACGAAGTAGTTATTCCTCATGGGGATGATGCTATTAATGCAAATGACCATATGGTAGTCGTAGGCAAACCCAGAGCCCTGGAAGAACTTGGTCGTATCTTCGGGAATGGAGAGCCCCACAGGAATAAAATTCTCCTTATAGGCTGCGGAATTGTAGGATTTTATCTTGCTAAACTGATTGATAAAGATGAGAATGCAGACCTCAAGATTATCGAGTACAGGAAAAGCCGCTGTATAGAAGTGGCTGAAATGCTGGAAAATGCCCTCGTTTTAAACGGGGATGGTACAGATGTCAATCTTTTGAGGGAAGAAAATATCGAAGATATGGACGTTGTGCTTGCAGTTACGAATAGCGATGAAAAAAATCTACTGTGTGCTCTGCTTGCAAAACAGCTTGGGACAAAGAAAGTAATTGCCAGGGCTGATCGTCCGGATTACGTGCCTTTGTTCGAAATGATTGGGATAGATATGGCAGTCAGTCCCAGGCAAGCAACAGTAAATGAGGTTTTGAAGCTTACAATGGGGAGAGGGATTGAAAAACTTGCCACTCTTGAAGGCGAAAAAGCCGAAATCATCGAGTATACAGCATCAAGAAGCTCAAAAATAGTCGGGAAGTCCCTTGATAGGGTCAAGTTTCCCAAAGGAGCGCTTGTTACAATGGTAGTCCATAATGATGATACTATTATACCTAGAGGAGATACCGTAATTCGGGAAGGAGACAGAGTAATAATCTTTGCTTTATCTTCCGCTGTTCCGGCTGTGGAGAAGTTTTTTAAGTAAAAAGTAAATACAAACGATCCAAAAGGGTCTAACAGCTTTAAAACAGTGGATCTGCATGAATTTTAGAATTGTTTTATATGTGCTTGGCGGTCTGCTCAGGCTCCTGGGGCTTTTCATGATAATCCCTCTCGGAGTCGCATATTATTACGGGGAGAGTTTAACTCCTTTTCTGATTTCAATTCTTGTAACCACTATAACAGGCTTTCTCCTGCTCTCCTATAAGACCGAAGAGGAATGGATGCGCAAGGAAGGCTTTGCAATCGTTGCCCTGGGCTGGCTTGCAGCTGCCATTTTCGGAGCAATTCCTTTTATTATGGACGGAATCTCTCCTTTGAATGCGTTTTTCGAATCCATGTCAGGATTTACCGCTACAGGCTCAACAATTCTTACTGATATTGAAAGCCACCCTAAAAGCATTCTCTTCTGGAGAGGCATGATTATGTGGCTTGGGGGCATGGGTATTATCGTGCTTTTCATTGCTATCTTGCCCAAACTAGGGGTTGCAGGACGCCAGCTTTTCCGCGCTGAGATGCCCGGACCTACCGAGGAGAAGTTGAAGCCCAGGGTAAGGGAAACTGCAAAAATTCTCTGGATAATTTACTTTGTAATTTCTTTCCTGCAGGTTATCGCTCTTATGCTTGCAGGAGTCTCCCTATATGATTCACTTAATCTTATGTTTTCTACAGTGTCCTGTGGAGGTTTCTCCAATTACGCTCTGAGTGTTGGAGCATTTAACAGCCCTCATATAGAGTATATAACAGCATTATTCACTTTCATTGCCGGTGTAAACTTTGCCCTTTACTACCGAGCAATGTTTGTAGACAAAAATACCCTTCTTAAAGATGAAGAATTCCGGTTTTATACTGCCCTGATCCTTGCTGCAAGCGGGCTTCTCACCTTCCTGCTCTGGCGAGATTTTGGTACAAACCTTTCAGATTCATTCCGACTTGCAATCTTTCATGTAATCTCAGTTATGACAACTACCGGGCTCGTGACAACGGATTTCAATCTCTGGTCTGATTCTGCGAAAATGATACTTATTATAGTTGGGTTTATTGGAGGCTGTGCCGGCTCTACAGGCGGAGGCATCAAGGTTGTACGCGTTCTTATCCTTCTCAAGCACAGTAGAATGGAACTCTTTAAGGCCCTTCATCCGAGAGCCATAAAAGGCGTTAAATTAAACAGTAAAAACGTGCCCGAGGAGATTGTCAATTCCATAGTTTCATTTGTTGTCATTTATCTACTTATCTTTGTCTCAAGTGCCCTTGTTCTCTCTGTTCTGGGCATGGACATAATAACCTCGTTTACTGCGTCCATAGCTACGCTTGGTAATGTAGGACCAGGCATGAATGTCGTAGGCCCTATGGGCAGTTTTGATTCTATCCCCCTTCTCGGGAAATTAGTTCTGATTGCGAATATGTGGATTGGAAGGCTTGAAGTTTATACTGTAATTTTACTCTTCACTCCTGAGTTCTGGAAAAAGTGATATACCTGAAATGTGTCTCCCGAGCCCTGTCTTGCCCGAATTGCATTCCAGAACCAGAGAACTTTGATTTTTCTTTTAGTTGCTGCGCAATCGCAATAGTACGCGCCTGTGAGGTTATAAAATAAATTTGAATACGGGAAATCCTTTGAGGAAAGTTAAAGAAAAAATATAAAAACAGAAAATGCCCGGGTTTCCGGGCGTTATATTTTATTTTTTGCTACTTCTTTTGCGGCGTCCTTGAAAAGGACTCGAAGGTCCCAGAGCAGTTTTTTATTGGCTTTAAAGAGAGCCTGTAATAAATCGAGAAGGTTCATTCTGTCAAATTTTACATCTTTCAGGGAATGGGCAAGGGAGTTCAGGTCATCGTCACTCAGGTTGATAAAGCAATTCTTTACTATGAGGCTCATGTCAATATCATGCCCTATGGTCGCTCTCCAGCGCTTCTCATAAACCTCTTCAAGTTTCTGGAAGGAAACGTCCCCTGCGGAAATAGCCGCATATGCAGCTTCACCTGCAAGCTTCCCTGCTTCCATAGCGTTCAGGATTCCGCCGCCTGTGATCGGGTCGGATTGACGGGCAGCGTCCCCGATTAGCATTAGACCGTTAGCCGACGTTTTCTCAATGCTGCCAGATACCGGGACTCCCCCATAAACCATCTCAATAATTCTAGCATCGGGAAATTTCTTTTCCATAAAGCTGTTAAGGTAGTCTACAGGCCTTGGCTTGAATTTTCCTGCCCTGCTTCCGAGGATACCAACCCCTACATTGGCTTTGCCTTCGCCCTTAGGAAAGATCCATATATAACCACCCGGTGCAATCTCGTTTCCTACATAAAACTCGCAATGGTCCTGGGCTATATCCACTCCAGCTATCAGGTACTGGGTACAGGTTTCTATGTCTATGGGCTTCAGGGAAGTATCGATGCCTGCCCATCGACCCACCTTTGATTCGATTCCGTCAGCACCTATAACTATCTTGGCACGCACGTCATATGTTTTTCCCAGATGCATTAGTTTGGCTCCCCTGACGAAACCATCCTCGAGTATGAGGTCAGTTGCTCGGGTTTTTACTCTTACTTCAGCCCCCGCACGGGCAGCCTGTTCTGCAAGTGCCCTGTCAAACACTTTTCTCTCAAGGACATAGCCTACTTCTCCACCAGAGATTTCTTCTGCCATCTCTATCCTTGTACCGTCTGGGGCGTAGATGTGAGAAGCTTTAAGGTCCGCGCAAATCCACATTTTGTCAATTTCCACATGTTTCTTGAGGCATTCTTTGCTCACGCCTTCGGCACAGCGTACAGGATCGCCTATCTCCTGGCGTTTTTCAATTAGAAGTACATCAAGCCCTTTTTCAGCTGCGTTTCTCGCAGCAATGGAACCTGCAGGACCTGCTCCTATTACTAGAACATCGTATCTGTCCTTCATTTCATTACCTCAATTGCTCCCACAGGGCAGATGCGATCGCATATCCCGCATGCCATGCACGTGCTTTCATCTACTTCGACCCATGTCTCTACAAGTTCGAGTGCTCCCTTAGGGCAGACTCCCACACAGGCACCACAATATCCACATTTATATCGGTTTATCTCGATGCTCACCAGCTCACCTGTAACTTTTAAAGGCAAATAAGGCAATTATGGCATGTTAGGCAGTTTGGCAAATCATGGTAATTTTAAGGCAGTAATAACAGCCCTCTACCATATATTTTTTGTTGATTAAAACTACCAGATCTAAACATTTTTCATTTCCAACCTTTAACTTCCGAGTATCAAAGCTTTTTCTTACTTATAAATACGTATTTCTGGAAGACAAGCTCGATTTGTTTACAGGTCAGTTACCTGAATACTTAAAGCTCAGACTATTAGTTTGTTTCCATATTATTCAATTTCAAACCAACTAGTAAATTGTATTTATAATTTTTGATCTGAAGCCGGGTTGAAAAATTCAACACATGGTTTTTCTAGTCCTAGCATAACTTCTCTAATATAAGCTTTGAATACAAGGTTTAAGTGCAAGGTTTGAATAAAGGTTCTAATATAAAGGTTCTAATATAAAGTTTTTTAAAGTTCCAATGTAAGTTTTTTAAGGTCCCAATGTAAGTTTTTAATATAAGGTTTCAATAAAAGGTTTCCAAATTAAAATTCTGAAACGAACATCTATCCACGCAAAACTGATTTTGCGCCCCAGAGCCATATCCAACCAGCCCAATTCCACTAGTCAGGTAGTTATTTACCCCATAATAGTTTATTTCAAATTTCATATAATCTTTCTGTTTTTCCAGTTATTTGAGAACTGCCCCTGCTAATCTCATACCGGAGCCAGCCTTACTCTTCCTCTGCTAATCTCAAGCCTGAATTTTTTGCTAATATACTCTTTCGAAGCTCCGCTTCCATGTATAAGCAGTTCTACCAGGTCTTCGGGTTCATCTATATCTATACCTGCAAGGAAAGAGTCGTAAATCTCAACATTCTGCCCTGCTTCTTCCGCAATCGAACAATGAGTCAGGAAACTTGAACCGTAGTACCTGACCCTGTAGCCTGAAGGATTTTTGATAAACAATACATTTGTGCCCCCACCTTTTCCCGGGACGATGCAAACGTCTCCTTCAGTTGAAGTTATCCCTTTAACATGATCTGGAGACAGAAGGGGAAGATCAGCCATAACAATCATAACCGGCTCCTCAGCCTGCTCCAGATACCAGTTAAGAGCCTCATTGAGGTCGTTTCTATCCAGAAGCACAGTGGCTTTCGTCATGTTCTCAAGTCCATACATCGAAGGACTGAGAATATCAATAGTCTCTATTCCGGCTTCCTTAAGGGTATCTATTACCTGATTCAACATCAGTTCCACAAGTTCTTCTCTCTCTTCCTGACTCAGGACAGGTGATAATCTGGATTTTGCACCGGCTTTTTTATAGGGGATTACGGCTTTCATCTGAACTCCTGAAAATATAATTAGGACATAAGTAAACATGAATATTAAACATAATTTATTGAAATTTATATAATTAAACTCCTGCAGCCCGAAAAAGTTAATTAATTTTTCTATTAGTTCAGCTTGCAGGTAGTTCTCAACGGCCCTGGTTTATCTGATCTAGTCAAATCACATGGAAGAGACACCTGGTAATCAATAATTAATAAGACTCACCCTACCAAGTAAAATTCTGAACCTTCTCATATCAACTAAGTGAGATCTGGTTTATCTTTCCGATAAATTTATAGATTAATCTATTGAGCTAACGAAGCAAGCGAAACGGACAATGCTCCCGAGTCGGAACTTGGGGGCTACAATTCTGTCTAAACTGAATTCAGGCCGTTCTCACGACGCGGGACTCGAGCGGTTACTCTTTACTGCTTATCTTTGCCTTTCCGAAAGCAGGCAATGAGCCTACTTTATTCGAGAAGCCTGGTTCCACTTTCCGGTAAAGGGTATCTCTCTGTACAGGGATTCTTCCTGCCCCTTTTATCATCCATTCGAACTCGGCAGGAGACATGTATTCTCCGTGATTCCCTCCAGACGCGGTTGAAATCTGGTCTTCCATAAGCGTGCCTCCTAGATCATTAGCTCCGCACTCGAGGGCAAACTGAGCAAGCTTTTTCCCGAGTTTAACCCAGGTAGCCTGAATATTATTTATGTGGGTGTGCAGGATTATGCGGGAAATGGCAATGAGCTGCAAGTCTTCAAGCCCTGTGCTTGCGAATTTTCCAGATGCTAACATTTTCTCCCCTATCCTGTTATTATGGGGCAAAAAGGACATCGGGATAAACTCTGAAAATCCACCGGTCTCTTTCTGTATTTCGCGGATAGTAAAAACATGATCAAGACGCTCTTCGACCGTTTCAACATGTCCGTACATAATAGTTGCATTTGTGGAAATTCCGGTTTTATGTGCGGTCTTTATAATATCGATCCATTGCTGTGTATTGATTTTTTCGGGACAGATTATATTTCTCACCCTGTCGGAAAGAATTTCAGCTGAAGTTCCGGTAAGGGAATCAAGCCCGCTTTCTTTAAGCTTACGAAGAGCCTCTTTTATGGACATGCCTGAGATTTTTGCCGCATAGTGTATTTCCATAGGAGAAAAGGCATGAATACAGAGTTCTGGATATTCAGCTTTTATTGACTCTACAATCTCCAGGTAGAATTCCATGTCAATTTCCGGAATATAACCTCCCTGGATGCAAACCTCAATAACTCCGGCTTTCCAGGCGTCACCCACCTTTTTCAGGATTTCTTCCACGCTCAGTATATACCCTTTTTCTGTCCTGTAAGCGCAAAATCCGCAATTTCCTGCGCATTTATTTGTAATATAAATATTTCTGTTCGTGATATAACTAACAATATCACCTGTGGTACTGGCCCGAAGGTTATCGGCAAGTTCGAATAACTCGAATGGGCTTCCTTCAAGCAGGATAAGTGCATCCTCTTTTGTGCAGTTTCCCCGATGTGCCCTTTCAAGGACATCATCAGGAATTGCTGCCGGCCTCTTCATGTACATCCCGATCATTCCTGTTTATCTGATATATCTATCCCGATAGATAGGCTCACTCTGAGACTCTGAACCCTGATCGCCTCGGATTTCCCGAAACCAGCTCATTCACTCTTCCGTACAGAGTGGTTCTTTCTTTTGGAACTCTCCCGGCTCCATAGATCATCCACTCGAGTTCTTCTACAGATAGCGCTTCTCCATTAGAGGCTCCTGCAGACCTTGAAATACTTTCCTCCATAAGGGTACCCCCAAGATCGTTAACCCCACAGTGAAGAGCAAACTGCGCAAGTTTTTTCCCTAACTTCACCCAGCTTGCCTGAATATTGTCTACGTACCCGTGGAGAAGAATACGAGAAACAGCATAATTCTTAAGATCCTCAAGACCAGGCGTAGCGTATCTACCTTCTCTCATTAATTTCTCCCCTACAGGGTTGTTATAAGGCATAAAAGGCAGGGGCACAAATTCCGTAATTCCACCCGTTTCCTTCTGAATTTCCCTGATGATCAATATATGTTCTATCCTTTCTTCAAGAGTTTCGACATGCCCGTACATCATCGTTGCAGTCGTAGGAATGCCTGCGGCATGTGCCTGGGTAACCACCTCTATCCATTCCGAGGTTTTGATTTTTGAAGGGCAGATAATCTCCCTTACCCTGTCCGAAAGAATTTCGGCTGCCGTGCCGGGCATGGTGTCAAGCCCGCTTTTTTTAAGTCTTAGCAGGGCTTCTTTTACAGGGATTCCACTGATACGGGAAGCATGGTAAACCTCCATCGGTGAAAAGGAATGGATATGCATCTCAGGGAATTCGGCTTTTATGGCTTCTACAATCCCGAGATAAAAGTCAATGCCAGCGTCAGGCAGAAGTCCTCCCTGGATGCAGACTTCAGTAGCATTTGCCTGTGCCGCCTCCCTTACTTTTCCCATTATTTCTTCAAGGGTCAGAACTTTGCCGTTATTCGTTCTAAATGCGCAGAACCCGCAGGTCCCTACACACTGGCTGGTAAAGTTAATATTCCTGTTTACGACGTAAGTAACCATATCCCCTGCTGTAAGGGAGCGGAGTTCATCCGCAAACCTGAAGAGTTCGAAAGGAGGTACCTCAAGGAGTAGAAGCCCGTCTTCTTTTGTGCTCTTCCCCTGGTATGCGCGTTCTATAAGGTCTTCGGGAATTTTGCTGTTCATTTTTCTAATTCTCCGCATGCCCATTTCAGGGCTGTTTCCTATAACCCTCCGAGTCCGAGAGCTGTGCTATCAGCCCGGATAACCTGTCTGAATACCACCCTCTTTTCACATACTGGGGGTAAATCGGCAGGCGTTCCCTGAGCAGAATCGATCCGAGTTTCTTTTGCAAATCCCTTACATCCGGCCATTCTGCTTCAGGATTAATCCAGTCAATTGTCAGCGGGGATATACCTCCAAGGTCACTAACCCCTTTCGCGATAAGGGCCTTAGGGTCTATAAGGTTTGGGGCAACCTGCACTGCCACATCAGGAGGAAGGATCTGCCTGGCAAGGCATATAGTATCAACTATTTCCTCTACCGCAGGTTCTGGAGAGTTTTCCATATATGTTCCGGATTTTGGGATAAAATTCTGGATAATAACTTCTTGGATATGCCCATATTCCCTGTGAAGACCTGCAATAGCCTCAAGCGACTCAATTCTGTCCTCTCTTTTCTCCCCTATCCCTACAAGAATGCCGGTAGTATAGGGAATTCTGAGCTTTCCGGCTTCCCGGATAGTATCAAGCCTGAGTTCGGGAAGTTTGCCAGGGCAGTCTTTATGTGCATCAAGAGCTGCCATGCTCTCAAGCATCAACCCCATGCTTGCATTCAAAGGCTTTAAAGCCTTAAGCTCCGAGTGCGTCATGATACCCGCATTCGTATGAGGAAGAATTCCAATATCGATCGCAGCTTCACAGAGAAAGAGAAGGTATTCAAGAGTAGAAGAATAGCCAAGTTCTTTTAGCCAATTCCTGTACTCCGGCACCTCATCTGGAAACTCGCCAAAGGTGAAAAGGGCTTCAGTGCACCCCGCCTTTGCCCCATTCTCAAGCACAGGAAGAATTTCTTCAGGCTTCATGAGCCTGGCGTCCGGTTGCCCGGGTTCCCTCCGAAAGCCGCAGTACCCGCAGCGGTTCCTGCATATATTGGTCACAGGGATGAAAACGTTCTTCGAGTAAGTTACAAAATCGGGATTTTTTGGTGGAATGATAGAACACCTGCTGAATTTGTTTAACCAAGAATTTTTTTCATGGTTGCAGCCACGCCGAGAGCCACGCCTTCAACTTCTATGCCCCCTTTTCCTTTGGCTCCATCCCCCACGACGTAGAGCTCTGGAATCGGGGTTTCATTACCAGGGTCAGTACCAGATGTTGCCCTGTTTACTGGCCAGCTGTCATAGTATGACTGGATAAGCAGGACTTCATATCTCTTATCGGGGAAGATTTCCTTAAGATCCTGAAGCCCTAATTCGATTTCAGCCTCGAGATTTTTTATATTCTCAGGGGCTACGTACTGATGGGACATTGTAAGGTGTTTGCCCGGTGGAGCAAGTCTCGGGTCAACCTGGGTAACCTCATTTATCCCATTTACCCTTTTCGCATATGGGGTGAGAAGGATGCCTGAATGCCCTACAAGTGGCTCATCTGCAGCAAGGCAGATCTTTATGCCAGCAGACGGTCTCAGGGTCTCAAGCTGTCTCAAGTATCCTGAGTTTTTCTCTCCTGAAAGGGCCTCTCGGCAAAGGCGGGCTGTTGCAACATGCCCGAGATTACTGATGATCAGGTCGGCTTTATGAACTTCCTCGCCAATAAGCACACCTGCAGCTTTACCATTCTGCAGAAGGATTTTTGAAACCTCAGCTCTGGTATGGATCTTTCCGCCGTGTGCGGCAATCACACTCTCCAGGGCGTCGATTATTCCTTTGCATCCGCCTACAGGAACACCAGGCCCGCCGAACCTGTACATGTTTTCGATTATCTCGAAAATTTCTTCTACAGGCACTTCGTCACTTCTGAGACTCAGCGCCCAGCCGCAGAAAGAGTCGGCAAATCTCACAAGCCATTCGTCCTTAATCTGGCTCCTGATCCAGGCCTGGAGAGTGCTCCCTGTCGGTCGGTTCTTTCGCGTACTCACTGTAAGAAGGGCAATCTTCAGGCGGTCTTTATGCGAGAGAAGTGTGGGAAAATCGGAAAAAGGAATATCTTTGAAACCTTTACTGTAATCTGGGCTGTTCTTCTTCAGGGGAACTCGCACTGTTGTTATGTCTGACCGCACGATCTCAATGTCAGCTCCGACTTCACTGAGAAACTGTGCTAGAGGGCCTGAAGGTCCGTGGGGCAGGATGTGGAGAGCTCCACTCGAGAGTTGGAATCCTTTATAATTCAGGTTTGTAAACCTTCCTCCTGTGATAGGAAGTCTCTCATAAACCTCAACCTGATATCCTGCCTTTGAGAGCCTGGCTGCGCTTAAGAGCCCTCCAAGCCCTGCACCAATTACAATTGCTTTCACGCCGGCACCTCTATGGCTTTAACAGGGCAGTAGATAGCACAGATCCCGCAATCTATACAGGCATCGGTAGTTCGTGCCTTCCCTTTTACCTCTATTGCTCCTTTCTTACAAAAAGAAGCACACTGGCCGCATCCTACACAGTTATCATTGATCTTCATGCGATTCCACCAGCTTTCCTATCATGAAAGACTTATTATAATGTGTTGGTACAGTGTGTTCTCAGGCTTATATCCCGGCGTGAATTTTCCCTTTGCCGTGAATGCGGCAACTATATGTTGTAATCAGCGATATGTGATTTATTTATTCCCTGTTGAATATTTTATAATGTAATGTTCGGAATATATCATAATTTCAGCATTACAAGCGAAGCAGAAATGAAATCTCTCGCCCCAGCCTTCAAAGGTAGCTTAAAAATATTTTAAGCTCATTATTTTATACTTCAATGCTTACTATTAAATTTTTAACCTTTAGATTTATTACGATTATTCATAATATTTATGTGATTCTTTTATTCAATTTGAAATAATTAATTTGTATATATAATTATTCATACCGTATAGGATTAATTATATATGTAATAAATTATATTATTAGAGTTGTGGCATTCTATGGAGAATAACATAATTAAGGGTAATATAATGTCATAGACGAGCAAGTGTTTTTATTCTATTTTTTAAACATGCTCATATTCTAAAAGAACATCTTTAATTACTTAAACTCAGATTTATATAAATAAAAATTATCTAGTAAATAATTATAAATATCTCCTAATACAATTGCAGGATTAACTATAGTGTACTGTAATGATAATTATTAATTATACTAATTTCACGCAACTGAATTAATACTGTCTAAAACAAGAAATATCCGCACTTCCAACAATTTATTATACAACTCCGGGCAATGAATCAAATTTTTCAGAGCCCGAAAGCAAATGTCTGAAAACAGGAATCCTTTTACTGCAATTAAGGATTAGTGGATTCAGGTGTTTCCAGAAAGGCCTGTGTCTTGACTGAACACGATTTGCTTAAAACCCGGGTGTTCGGACGCAGTTTATGTCCAAAACCCCGCAGTCGATGTCATGTAACGCTGCAATCCAGGTTGCTGCATTTCAATAGGTGATATTAATGTCTGGAATAATTGATAGTTACATACCAGTCGCCATATTTCTTTTTGTGGCACTTGTTATGCCACCAATGACAATGTTTATGGTAAAGCATCTGAGTCCGAGGAGCAAGGCAGCAGGCAAGTACACGACATATGAATCGGGTTCGGTTCCCACAGGAACTGCAAGGATCCAGTTCAATGTTGAGTATTATCTCTATGCGATCGCTTTTGTGATCTTTGATGTGGAAGTGCTTTTCCTTTATCCGTGGGCCACAGTCTATAAGGGACACGGGATTACCTCTATCGCAGTAGCTGAGATGTTTCTTTTTGTTTTTGTACTGCTTTTTGGATACATTTATCTTTGGAAGAAGGGGGCTCTCACATGGGTGAAGTGAAGGAGAAAAAAACGAATAAAAACAATGAAAAGTCTGAAGAAATTCCTGGGGTCATCACGACAACAACCAGTGCTATTCACAATCTTCTCAAGAAATCCAAGGTTCAGGACATTATCAACTGGGGAAGAAAAAACTCGCTCTGGTTTATGACTCAACCTATGGGCTGTTGCGGTGTTGAGATGATCGCTACAGGCTGTGCACACTATGACACTGACCGTTTCGGGATAATTCCGAGGAACTCCCCGAGGCATGCTGATGTCATGATAATCAGTGGGTATGTGACAAAGAAATACCTGCCTGCTTTAAAGAGGCTCTGGGAACAGATGCCTGCTCCGAAATGGGTAATCTGTATGGGAGATTGTTCCATTAGTGGCGGGCCTTTCTACGAATCCTACAGCACTGTGCAGAATATTGATGAAATCTTCCCGATTGATGTTTACATTCCTGGATGCCCTCCGAGGCCCGAAGCCCTGATTCAAGGATTTGTGGAGCTTCAAGAGAAAATTAAAGCCAAAAAAGACCGAGGCACGGGATACTAAGACTGTTGAGGCTCTTTTTGACCTTCAGATTCATTCGAGGGAAAATTATGGATGTTACAGAAATTCTTAAGTCACTAACAGGTGCGTTTCCTGAGGCAATTTTCGAAGCAACAGCCGAATCCAAAATCCGCGCCAGGGCTTACGTCGATAAAGAGAAAGCAAAAGAAGTCTGCCAGTACCTGAAGGATTCCCTTCAATTCGACCACCTCTGTTCAGTCTGCGGGGTGGATTACATAAAAAGGAATGAGTTTGAGGTAGTCTATCATATTGCATCATATAACCATCCTGTAGTTCTTACGCTCAAAGCCAGACTTCCGAGAGATTACCCGGAAATCGAATCAATTGTATCGGTATACTGGAATGCAAACTGGTATGAAAGGGAAACATACGAACTTTTTGGGATCCTGTTCAAAAACCACCCTAATCTGAAGCCACTTGTACTTCCCGAAGATATGCTCGGAGAATGGCCTCTCAGGAAAGATTACGAGGGCTTCCCTAATAAAACAGCAAGAAATCTGGTATGAGGGGGTGGAAAATGGAAGAAAAGCTTGAACCAAATGAGATGATTATACACCTGGGCCCTCAGCATCCCATGCAGCCCGGACCCTTCAGGTTGAACCTGAGATTAAAAGGAGAAACAGTCGTGGATGCCGAGGTAGAACTGGGATTCATTCACAAAGGTATTGAAAAAATTCTGGAGAATAAGACCTACCTCCAGGGAATTACAATCGTGGATAGGATATGCTACCTTGCAGCCCTTGTAAACGAAGAATGTTTTGTAGGCTGTACTGAGAAACTGCTGGACATCGAGCCGCCTGAGCGGGCTCAGTATATTAGGGTCATTCTTGAGGAACTCACAAGGATTCAGAGCCACTTGCTGGGTATGGGTGAATTTGGAGAATTCATTGGCTTCGTGTCCATGTTCATGTACACAATCAGGGAAAGAGAAGAGGTTCTTAGCCTTATCGATATGGTCACAGGAGCCAGGATTACTCACAGCTACCTGAGATTTGGAGGGGTGCGTGACGACCTTCCGGATGGCTTTAAAGAAAAAGCGATTCCTGTCCTCAACAATCTGAAAAAATCCATCGATGACTTTGAAGAAATGTTCCACACTGACAGGATCTATAGGGAAAGGACCGTTGGAATCGGTGTCCTGACTGCAGACATTGCAAAGGAACTTGGGGTTTCAGGGCCTCCCCTGCGTGCAACCGGTGTACCTTTTGACATTCGGAAAAATGAGCCTTATCTGGTTTATAAAGATCTGGACTTCAAAGTCTGCACGGAAACCGCAGGAGATTCTTTTGCAAGAGTGCAGGTCAGGCTCAATGAGATGAGGGAAAGCATCTACATAGTAGAACAGTGTCTTGACCAACTTCCAGGCGGCTCAATTTTTCCGGAAGATACCCTGTACGGCAGGAGAACCCCGGTGATGAGAGTTCCGCCAGGTGAGGTATTCCACAGAGTGGAAGACCCGAGAGGGGAAATGGGAATGTATATGATCTCCGATGGCTCGGACAAACCGTACAGGGTAAAGATCAGAGGTCCTCACTACCCAACCCTGCAAGCTCTGCCTCCGCTTATCAAAGGCACGACTGTTGCAGACGTAGCGGCAATTTCGGGCAGTATGGACGGCTGTACCAGTGAAGCGGACAGGTGATTACAATGCCAATAGAAATTCCTGAATTTATACTTCCTTTACTCCCCTGGATTCGCGGAACTGTCGGCCTTTCTCTGGTTGGATTTATCTTCATAGCAGCTATGGGAGCTGTGTGGCTCGAAAGAAAGCTTTCTGCCGATATCCAATCCAGGATGGGACCCTGCCGTGTAGGAAAATACGGGCTTTTGCAGCTCGTAGCCGACGCAATCAAGCTCTTTACAAAAGAAGACTTAAGACCACTGAATGCTGACAGCTTGCTTTTCAATAATGCTAACATCTTTATGATCAGTTCGGTCTTTCTTATGCTGGTAGCCATCCCCGTGGGCGCGGTCTTTATTAATGGGGTCGAATACCCGCTTGCGGTCACTCAGATGGACATAAGTGTGCTTTATATTGAAGCGATGTCCGCAATCTCAATCTTCGGGATTTTCATGGTGGCTTACGGCTCGAACAATAAATATTCCCTGCTCGGAGCTTTCCGAAACTTCGCCCGGATGGTCGGGTATGAAGTGCCTCTCGGATTAAGCGTGGTAAGTATAGCTATCATGACAGGCTCCCTGAGTATTGTGGAAATATCAAGATCACAGGGACTTCTATGGAATATCTTCCTTCAACCTATTGGATTCTTCGTGTTCTTTGTATCCCTTATGGCTGATATGGGAAGGCTTCCCTTTGACCAGAATGAGTCCGAAGAAGAACTCGTAGCAGGCTGGATTACGGAGTACTGTGGAATGCGGTTCGGGCTCGGTTTCTTTGCCGAATATATCCACATGATCCTCGGTTCTTTCCTTGTAGCCCTTCTCTTCCTAGGCGGCTGGAACGTACCTTCCTTTGTTGCAAACAACCCTGTGCTTGGTCTTATAGCCCCAACAGGATTCCTGCTTGTGAAAACTGTCTTTGTACTTATGGTAATTATAGGTCTCAGATGGGCTATTCCGAGATTCAGGATCGACCAGGTTGTTGACCTGAGCTGGAAGAAACTGCTTCCTCTTGCCCTTTTAAACCTTGTCTGGGCTGTGGTGCTCGGACTCTACCTGGGAGCGTGATGAAATCATGGTTCTTAAAAACATTAAATACGCGGTTAGAAACATAACAAGGCCTCCCGTTACCAGGATGTATCCGGAAAAAACTACAGAACTTTCCGACCGGTTCAGGGGGCTTCAGATACTTAATAAAAGTAAATGCATAGGCTGTGGTATCTGCGCCAATACCTGCCCTAACGCCGCAATCAAGATTGTAAAAGCTCCTATTGCGCCAGGCAGTGAGAAACAACGCTGGTTCCCTCAGATTGACATAGGACACTGCCTTTTCTGCGGGCTTTGTATAGACCAGTGCCCGAAAGGCGCGCTTTCAAGTGGTAAGGAATACGCTAAAGGTCTCGTTAAATGGAAGCATAAAGACTTGCTTATGACCCCTGATAAACTCGCCAGAGAAGTCGATCTTCAGAAAGGTGACGAGAGATGATCTGGCTCGAAGCGATGGGACTCGAGACTATAGGACTCGAAATTGGAGCAGCTGTGCAAATGGCTGTTTTCGGGCTTCTTGCAGTTATCACAATATTTTTTGCAATCTTTGTGGTAATTGCAAAAGATGTTGTCCGGGCTGGACTTGCTCTTATTATGTGCATGTTCGGAATAGCTGCTCTCTATATCCTCTTAAACGCCCAGTTCCTGGGAATTATCCAGGTGCTGATTTATATAGGAGCTATCGGAGTACTGATCCTCTTTGCAGTTATGCTTACAAAACGTGAGATAGGGGGTGAACCAGGTGCGGACTAATCAGCTTCTAGCCTTTTTTGTAGCCCTGCTCTTTACAGCTGTAGTGATAATCGGAGCCTTCGGAACCTCCTGGAATACAGTTTCCGAACTTCCTGCAAATCCTGCCGACCAGAGTAATATAGAGGGTATAGGTGTGCTGACCTTTACTCAGTATGTAGCGCCTTTTGAGGTCCTTTCAATTGTCCTACTAGCATCCCTTATAGGAGCGATCTACATGGCAAAAGGGGAGGGAAAACGATGATTCCTTTAGGTTTTTACCTCGGGCTTGCAGCCCTGCTTTTCTCAATCGGACTCTATGGTGTAATGACGCATAAAAACGGCATCAGGATGATAATGTGCATTGAACTCATGCTCAACTCCGCAAACCTGAACCTTGTAGCTTTCTCAAGTTATACAAATACGCTTGACGGTCAGGTCTTCGCTATGTTCTCAATTGCCCTTGCAGCTGCCGAGGCAGCAGTTGGGTTTGCAATCTTCATGGCAATCTACAGAATGCACGACAATATCAACCTTGATGAGCTCAACATCCTGAGGTGGTAAAAACGGCTCTGGAAGAGTTCGCATTTTTAATCCCCCTGCTTCCTGCACTGGCTTTTGTAATCACTTTCTTCTTCGGCAAAAAAATGTCATCAGGCGGTGCAATCGTTCCTATCCTGGCAATTGCTGCCTCCTTCATAATCTCTTTAGTGATTACGCTCAGGCTGCTGGCAAACCCGGAAGAGGTTGTAAGCCAGTCCTATTCCTGGTTTGCAGTGCTCAATATCGGAATATTGATTGACCCTCTGGCTGCAGTAATGCTGTCAATGGTCTCCTTCGTGAGCCTGCTTATCCATATCTATGCAGTCAGCTATATGTCCCATGACCCGGGAAAACCCAGATACTTTGCAGAAACTGCGCTCTTTACTGCGGCAATGCTTTCCCTTGTGCTTTCGGACAATATTCTTCAATTCTTTGTCTCCTGGGAACTTGTAGGGTTATGTTCCTATCTCCTTATTGGCTTCTGGTACGAAAAGCCCTCGGCTGCAGCCGCTGCCAAGAAAGCTTTCCTGACAACCAGGGTCGGAGATGTGATGTTCCTTACCGGGATAGTCACACTGACATCTGATCTCCTGAGACTTGCAGGAGGTTTCCAGGACGGAACATACCTGCTCCGTTTTGACGAGATCTTCAGCTACATCCCGCAGCTTTCAGCTCTTCAGGCAAATATTTTTGGCTTTGAAGTAAGCCACCTTACTATTATCACTCTGCTCTTCTTCGGAGGAGCCGTAGGAAAATCCGGGCAGTTTCCCCTGCATGTATGGCTGCCTGATGCAATGGAAGGCCCAACAACCGTCTCAGCCCTTATTCATGCTGCAACAATGGTTACTGCCGGGGTCTACCTGGTCGCAAGAACCTTCCCGATGTTTATTGCAGCCCCTGAATCCCTTATGGTGGTTGCCTATCTCGGAGGCTTTACCGCGCTTTTTGCAGGCACTATGGGCATTGTAATGAACGACCTCAAACGTGTGCTTGCTTACTCAACCATAAGCCAGCTAGGGTACATGATGCTCGGTCTTGGAATGGGTTCAGCAATAGGGCTTGAAGCCGTCGGCATTTCCATATTCCATCTGATCAACCATGCTTTCTTCAAAGCGCTTCTTTTCCTCTGTGCTGGCAGCGTAATCCATGCCGTCGGCACTCAGGATATGAGGGAGCTCGGAGGCGTAGGAAAGGTAATGCCGATTACGGCAGTTACTATGGCAATTGCAGCCCTGGCTCTTGCAGGGTTTGGAATTCCAGGGACTTCAATAGGAGCAAGCGGCTTCTTCTCAAAGGATGCAATTATTGAAGCTGCCTATATCTTTGGAGAGCACAGCAACAACTGGATTCCCTATCTGTTCGCAATTGCAGCCGCACTCCTCACGTCGATTTACATCTTCAGGCTGATCTTCATGACCTTTACTGGAAAGCCCAGAAGTGACTATCACGGACACGAATCTCCTGCCATTATGACCATCCCCCTTTCCATTCTGGCAGTCTTTGCCCTAGTGTTTGGAGGGCTGACACAGACAGGGTTTATGGCTTTCCTTGAGGAGACCTTTGTCAACACTTTCGTGAATCTTGACATAGGAAGCCTTGCAGGCATCGGCGGATATGAGCTTGTAGAGGCAGCAGGGCATGAGCCTCTTCTTGTCCTGTGGATGCCTTTGATTGTAGCCGTTGCAGGTCTTGCAGTCGCTTTTATAATCTATTATCTGAGGATAATCAAGCTCGGACCTCTCGCTTCAATGAAGAATCCGGTTTACAGGCTGCTCTACAAACGCTATTATCAGCACGAGATATATACTGAGTTCTTCTCACTCGGAATAGTATACGGTGTAGTTGCTCTTCTTACTCAGGTGCTTGATGTAATAGTTGACAGCATCGTGGAAGGAATCGGAATTCTTACAGTCGGTGTAAGTGAGGAACTCCGGAGAATTCAGACCGGAGTTGTCCAGACTTATGCAACTGCCTTAATTGCAGGTGTGAGTTTGCTAATTATACTTGTTAAGTTAATAATGGAGGTGCTCTGATGCTGCCGGTTGCATCACTGTTGATTTTGGTGCCGCTGATTTTCGCAGCCGTGACCTTTTTCACAAAAACGAAAAAACAAGCTGCAGGCCTGGGCTTTTTAGGGTCCATTGCAACTCTTGGTCTTACCCTGTATGCCTACCTGAACTTTGACAGCAGTACTGCTACCATTCAGTTCTTTGAGTCTATAGAATGGATTCCCTCTCTCGGGGTTAACTATTCAGTAGGGATCGACGGCATTTCCATGCCTCTCATCCTCCTGAATTCGATTGTTATCCCGTTCCTGATCCTTTACAGCTGGAAGGAAGACAGGGAAGCCCCTAACAGGTTCTATGGTCTGATCCTTACCATGCAGGCTGCAGTTATAGGAGTCTTCGTAGCCCTTGATTTCCTGGTCTTCTATATCTTCTGGGAGCTTACCCTTATTCCCCTCTTCTTCATGGTGAATATCTGGGGAGGAGAAAAGCGGGTACATGCGTCGTACAAGTTCTTTATATACACGCATGTAGCCTCCCTGATAATGCTGCTTGGGATCTTCGGTCTCTTCTACGCCTCCTGGCAGCAGACAGGGGCTCCCAGCTTCGATATAAGAGAACTGGTTGCGCAGTTCAAGTTCTTTGAATCCAGCCTGTTGAGGGATGCGATTTTCCTCTCGATTATCTTCGGGTTCCTGGCAAAGCTGCCGGTTTTCCCCTTCCACTCCTGGCTTCCGGATGCTTATACCGAAGCCCCTACGGCAGGCAGTGTACTTTTTATCCTGCTTAAAATCGGAGGGTACGGGCTTTTCAGAATCTCGCTGCCCATGCTCCCGAATACAGGCAGCCCTGAACTTATAATTAACATGCTGGGATTGCTCGGAACTTTCAGCATAGTGTACGGGGCGCTTGTGGCTCTGAGGCAGAAAGACCTCAAACGCATGATCGCTTACTCCAGTCTGAGCCACATGGGATTTGTCGTACTGGGTTCGGCTGGCTTCATTGCACTGTCAGTTTCAGGTGCTATGTTCCAGCAGTTTTCCCACGGGCTTATAATGAGCATACTGTTCATGTCTGCGGGTGCAATCCAGACCACAACAGGCACACGGATCATCAACAATCTTGGCGGGCTTGCAAAGAGAATGCCGAAACTGACTGTGCTTATGATGGTCGGATTTATGGCATCCCTCGGCCTGCCCGGGCTTAGCGGCTTTATAGCCGAGTTCCTAGTGTTTACCTTTAGTTATGTCAACCTGCCTGGTTTTGTCCTGTTTGCCCTGCTGGCAATAGTGATTACTGCAGGTTACCATCTCTGGGCAATGCAGAGGGCGATGTTCGGAGTGTACAATGCGAAACTCGGGGATATCAGCGATATTAACTCCCTTCAGGTCTTTTCAATGGGGGTAATTGCCCTCCTTGTGATTTATTTCGGCTGGAACCCGAATCCGGTGCTTAATATGATGATTACGAACTCGGAAGCAATAGTTAGCCTTGGGGCTGCCCTGGGGGTGTAAAAAATAGTGAATTTTATGTTACTTGCACCTGAAATCGCAGTCGCTGCAACCAGCCTGATTATACTGCTAATAGGGGTCTTCATGTCCCCCAGGACCAAGAATGTGCTCGGTTACTTGGCAACCCTGGGAGTGCTTGCAGCTCTGGTACTGACTGTACAGAGTTTAGGGACCGAAGCTGTGATATTCTATGATACTGTCAGTATCGATGCCCTTTCCCAGTTCTTCAAGCTGGTATTCCTGGCAGTTGCACTGATCGTCTCGGTTGCTTCAATAAAGTACAACGAAAACAGCGACCATACCGAAGAGTTCTACTGCCTTGTGCTCTTCGCAACTTTCGGGATGATGGGTGTGGCATCCGCAAATGATTTGATCCTGCTCTTCTGTGCCTTTGAGCTGGCAAGTCTTGCTACTTTTGCGCTTGCAGGTTTTGAGAAGCAGAATGCAAGGTCGCTCGAAGGCGCCATGAAATATTTTGTAATAGGTGCAATCTCTTCAGCGCTCATGCTTTTTGGCATCTCTTTTGTCTACGGGGCAACAGGCACTACCAGAATTCCTGCAATTGCTGAAAATGCCGCTTTTCTGGCTCAGAATCCTATCGGGCTTGTCGCCATCGTGCTGCTTATTGCAGGTTTTGGCTTCAAGATGGCGCTTGTGCCTTTCCACATGTGGGCTCCTGATGCCTATCAGGGCTCGCCTTCAGTAGTTTCCTCCCTGCTTGCAGCCGGGTCGAAAAAGATGGGTTTTGTGGCAGCTTTCAGGGTTTTTATTCTGGCTCTTCCAGCCCTTCAGGTTGACTGGCAGCTTGCATTTACAATTCTTGCAGTCGTTACCATGACCTTCGGAAACGTGGTTGCAGTATCGCAAACAAGCGTAAAACGCATGCTTGCCTATTCTTCCCTTGCCCAGGCAGGGTATATCGCAATGGCTTTTGTGGTAATGACCCCAATGGCGCTTACAGGTGGGATCTTCTATACCCTTGCCCATGCCTTTATGAAAGGAGGAGCATTTATTGCAGCCGCAGCCGTTGTCTGGATGGTAACCTCACAGAAGACAGGGGATCTAATCACTCCGGATCATCTGGACAATTTCAGAGGTCTTGGAAAAACAATGCCGCTGGCAGCTCTTTCAATGACGGTTTTCGTCTTTGCCCTTGCAGGTATCCCCCCGACTGCAGGTTTCATGGCAAAGCTGTTGCTCTTCTCTTCGACTATTGAAGCAGGAATGGCATGGCTTGCAGTAATCGCAGTCCTGAATAGTGCCCTTTCGCTGTTCTATTATGCAAGGCTTGTAAGATACATGTATTTCCTGCCCCCCGACGGCAAAAAGATAGGAATGCCTTTCCAATATGCGGCAGCTCTCCTGATTGCAGTAGCCGGCGTGCTGGTAATGGGAATCTGGTCCGAACCCTTCCTGCAGTGGGCAATGGATGCAGCACAGGTATTAGCCTAAGGAGGTATGAGAAATGACAGATTGTGATCTTTGCGGACGTGCACTCCCGACCGTTATCCCGGTCAAAACCTTCCCTCCCCTCCTCAAATTCGCCTATCCAGAGGGTGTGTGGAAAGGACTCTGTGCAATCTGCCTCGATTCCGCCCAGAAAACCTACATAAGCATTGATAAAGAAGAACTTTCCTGCAGGAGAAGCAAATGTGCTCTGTGCGGAAGAAAAGGCAGGGTTTACCCTGTAGAACTTCAGGTCCCCGATTTCTCAAAAGGAATCGTGAAAAAAGAAGCAAATGTCTGTACAATTTGCCTTAAAGGAATCAATGAGGCTTATATCAAGTTTAAAAGAGAACAGATCGAGCAGGCTCACGAAGAGGGCAGAATACACGGGCACGAGCATGTGCATGAGCATTAAGTGAAGCTGCGTTTTGCGGCTTTATTTCTTTTCTTTTTTTGAATTAATTGTTATTTTTAAGATTCAATGTGCAAATCTGTTAATCAAAATTTGTAATTGGTGCACAGTTAACTGGACTTTTATTCCTTGCGGATGAGTTGAAGAATTGGTTAATATTCTTCTTACAACGCCCTCTGAATTTTTCCGGTTTTCTGGTCTTGTTTTTAAACAATCCCTACGTTCATCCCTTCTTTAATATTTGCTCTGATAGTACCGTTGCTCATGCTGGGAGGTAAGTTCAGGATTATATAAAGGTGTGAGTTTGAAAAAAGTAAATTTCGAATTAGTTGGAACAGTACCGTAATACTGTATCCAGAATGTTCCTTTGGTTGGAGGATAAAGAAAGAGATAGGGAGGGGTGAGAAGGAAAGATGAGTTTTTTACCATTATTGTACTCCGACTCTGTCAACTGCAGCTCTTAATATAATAATTAGAAAATTAAATATCTATAAATACATTAGGAAGTAACTGGCATTAATTACTAGTGGAAGTAATTAAAGTGAAGATTAAACAGCTAGAAATTGATGGTTTTAGGTGTTTATGTAACTTAACAATTGCATTTGAGAATGATATTACTCTAATAGTTGGAGAAAATGACAGCGGTAAAAGCTCTATCATCAGCTGTTTAAATCTTTTTACGGAAGATTATTCATTAGAACTTGATGACTTTAATTATGGACGTGAAGAAATAGAAGTAAAACTAGTTACGGAAGACTTTGAATTTATAAAAAAATACAGCAAAGAAAAATTTCCTGACTCTAGTTTTATAATAAAACCAAGTCAAAAGTTCATTCAAGAAACTAAAGAATTTCTAAATTCTTTACCAGGTAGCTTAACTGAAGCTCAAGAATCTAAGATCAAAGATTTAGCTAAAATGTTTGGATTGACTGTACGCGTAAATAGTAGCATCCAAACTTTAAAAAATCAGTTAGTTTCGAAATTATCTGAAGATGAAATAACCATTAGTAATGGGCGTTTTTTTGGATTAAATAAAATTCAACTCGATGGAAAACAATTTGAAAATGTGGAATTTTTTTTTAAGGAAGTTTTTCTCAAAGACAAACAAGCTAATATTTGGGACACAAAAATTCAAGATGAGAAAACAATTAAAGAAATAATTCAAGAAGAATTGGATCGTTATGCCAAATCAATTTCTGAAAACCTTGAATCAAAAGGAATAAAAGAAAAATTGAAACAGTATTTAAATCGACTTACTGATATTAAAATAGAACCCCTGTTTGAACCTAAGAATTTAAATATCTATTCAAAAGTTAAATTTTTAGAAAATGGAAATGAAATTTCCGTTGAAAAAAAGGGGGATGGAACCAAAAGAAGAATTTCTTTAGCATTACTTGAATACAAAATGGAAAGTGAAGAGCCATGCAAAGACTCAAAATTGTATATACTAGATGAGCCAGACACACACTTACATGTAAAAGCACAGTTAGAACTATTAAACATTTTAAAAGAATTAGGTAAAAAAGGCTGTCAAATTATCATAACTACTCACTCACCCTTTTTAATAAATGCTATAAAGCCAAAACAAATACGTCTATTAGTCCAAGAGAACGCAAATGAAACAAAGATCAAATTTCTAAAAAATGAACCGGAAACTTCAGATGAGATCTTAAGAAAACTTGGAATTGAAAATATCTACTTGTATTTTGCCAAGAAAATTATTATTGTAGAAGGTGAAACAGAAGAATCATTTTTGCCAAGGATTTATGAAAAAATATATGATGTTTCATTAAATAGTGATTTAATTAAGGTAATAAATACAAGAGGAATAAAGAATATTCCTGGTTTTGCAAAAGCTTTGTTAGAGTTAGTGGACGAAAATAGTATTTACGTCGTTAAGGACAATGACGCAAGCGAAGAAACTTTAAAATTAATCGATGAGCTAAAAATCCACCCAGATAGGCAGATCACTGTAGGAACAAAAGAATTTGAAGATTCATTTAGTGATGATGTTATATATGAATCTTGGAAAAATTACTTAGTCGAGTGTGGAAAAGATATTAGCAAATCCAGATGGACTTTGGAAAACATAAATAAATTAAGAGAGGAATGTAGCTCTAATCCTGGCAAAAAGTTCAGTTCAGAACTTCAATCTTTAAATAGTGGCAGTGGAAAAAAATTCAGGAAAATAATTTTTGGAGAAGTATTAGGTAATTATTGTGATAAAACAAAAATCCCTAGTGAAATAAACGAATTATTGCTTAAGTTATCTAATTAATTTTTGCTGTTGGGTACTTATCTTTTATACACACATTGAAATACTTTCCATGTGAACCTGCACGAAGAAGATTTTGAAGAATATTGTAGGAACGCCTTTATATTGATATATACTTTCTTATTTAAATTCAACTTCTAATACTTTTTACTCTCATCACAACCTATCGATTCAATATTTGATGATAAAACTGTTCTTTCTATCAATCCATCTTTTTAATAAAATAGACCTTCAACTATATAATTTTTTTACAATTTGGATTTTCATAATATACATGATATAAAAACTTTCAAAAATCAAAAAGTTCCTTCTGCTTTTCGTCTTTTTTCTTTAAATAGAAAATCCCAATAATCATCCAAGTCTTGAAGCGGAAATGGGTTCCCATTACAAAATAAAGATCTCTTTCCTTCATGAAGTCATAAAACCTGTTTCGAATCTTTTTTTCAATGGATGCAGGATTTGCGTCAGTCCGCATAATATTTCTTGCAAGTTCGTTAAATTCCCAGTCAAGCAGGATAATCTGGTGTCCTCTGCAGGCAGGATTGTTTTTGCACCTGAAATTATATCTTAATTCGACAGGCATTTTGACTTTTTCTCTTTTCTCGACCAGATAATCGCCCATCAAATTAAAGTACTGCTGCTTGTCATATATTTCAGTACTATTTATTTCTACCTTTACATCAATAAGTTCAGGCTTTACTACTCCAAGACTTGCATTCTCTTCTGTTAATTTTTCTATTGAACTTACTTTCGACCGGAGTAAATTTCTTAGCTCTTCGTCCTCAACAGGAGAATGCAGGTTCTTGTAGCGGATTTGCTTTCTGCTTTCTTTTCTTTGGTCGTTATCCGGTTCTGTAAGGACAACTTCAATCCTGTCTTTCTTCTTAAAATCGATTGACTTTTCCCCATAACTGAATTCGAAAGGATAAACTCTCCTGAACTCTCCCTTCTCATTTATTCCGGCAACACATACAAGATAACCATGTTTTTTACTTTCTTCTGGTGTAGCCCTCACCAGAACTAAGATTCTCTCGGTTTCCTGTTTCAATCAGGAAAAGCCTCCAAAAAATATGACAATAGTATTATATGGCATTTATGTGTTTCAGATATTTAAAACTTCCACATTTTCTTTTTGGACTATATTTCGTGCAATAACTCCACGATGACACCTATTTACGTCCGCCTCAAAACACATTAGTGCAGCACGATGGTTTCGGCTTAACTCCACAATTTTATCTAAAAGTTCAGGGTTTTTTTTTATTGTGGTTTTCTCGTAATTTTCAAAGAGCTTTTCGTAATCTTTGTATGTGGCAAGGGCTTTTCTTTTTTCTCCTTCTATTCCAAGCTCAGGAATGTGAATATATTGAATCTCTGAGTTCTCAAGATAATTTTTAAGTCTATTTTTTGTAAAACTAAACTTCATACTGAAGGGATTCTTCCTAACGTCAATAAGAATATCTATGGAATTCTGAATTAAGATATTAAGGAAAAGGTCAATGTCTCTTCCTTCATATCCTATGGTGAAAAGACATGGTTCCTGTTTTCTCTCCTCTTGAGGGGGTAGAAGCTTACTTCTTATCGTATAAGCAGGGAATTTTCGATAGACATATGCCTTAATTTCTTTGTCAGAATTAAACTTCCCGACAACTCTGTTTATTTTTAGAGCTACCTTCTTGTCAATTCCCTTTAGAAATGCCTTACCATTTTCGGTTAGTTCAAGTTGCTTATCCTTCTCTATGATATAGCTTTCTTTTTGCAGCTTGGAAATATCGTTATAACAAACGATAGAGAAAGGTCCATAGTTATAAGGGAAAAAATTGTAGAATTTAATTAACTTATCAATTCGTTCTACGTGCACTAACAAAAAAAGACTCTTCACTACCATAAACTTAGAAGATAAGTCCCGTTCATGTAGTTTATATATAGTGTAAAGAAGAGCTCTTTGTTTGTGGTTTAAATTTTTCATTAAATTACCATCTATTGATTGCTTGTTTATGTTCAGAATATTTTCATTTGATTATTTTACATTCTTTTTGAATTAGCAAGTTTGTGTAAATTTTTACCAAATGACTTTTAATGTTTTATTTATTATGATTCTAGCAAAATTATAGATTACGATTACATTAAGCTTTAGGTCCAATAAGAATTCATTTAGTTAAAATGTCAATCAAAAATCGAACGAACTCGAAAAACCTGCGTTTTCCGGTCAACTTGTTGAGACAGAGGCTGAGATTGCAAGAAGAGAAGGCAGGGAATATGAGACGGCGGAGGTTTTGCTTGAGAGAATAAAAGCGGAAAAGAGGAAAATAGAAAATGTGAAAAGCAAGAAAAAATGACAATGTTATATCTTTTCGAATTTAATCTCTTTTCTTCTTTATTTTTCAGGAAAGGCCGCCTGCTGCGCAGCCGTTGAGTATCTCGGAGTCCAAGAATTCTATAATTTTCCGGTTCGCAAGCTCAAAATTAATTAGTTTGACATTTTTCTTCTGCTAAGATTTTAAGATAACGAAGATCCAGCCAGGATTTATGGTCATGCCATAATCGTTTAATATATTGAATGATCATTCAACATATTGAATGATAGACGAATTTAACAAATGTGTTGGTAATAAAATCCTGGGATGGTTTCTTTCCCACCCTACCAGTTCCATAAACATTAATGAGCTTTCCCGTGAGCTTGAGGTTTCACCCGGCAGCGTCAAGAGGTTCACAGATTTGTTTTACAGAGAACAACTTGTGGACATGGAAAAAATCGGTACGGCGCATATGTTTACCCTTAACAATTCCAGCTATATAGCAAGGGAATTGAAAAAAACTTTTATGGTGCTGAAGCTGTGGGAAGGAAAGCTGGAAGAACTGGCTCCAAATGCGATTTCTCTTGCAGTGTACGGGAGCATAGCATCTGGAAGTTTTGATGAAAAAAGTGATATTGATGTTCTGGTAATTGGAACAGAGCAGGACGTTAATTATGCACTCGTTCCAGAAATTGAAACAAATGTCGGGCATGAGCTTCAAGTGACTGTTATCCCTTACTATGAATGGGAGAGTCGAAAGAAAAAAGATGATCCCTTTGTCCTTAGCGTACTCACCAAACACATTCTTTTCACGGGTGCGGAACTATGAACTGGAAGGAGTGCCAAGCCGAAAAACTGATTAAGCATGATTCCCGAGCTTGGGAAAGAATACCTGTATCGATATCAGCGGCAGAACGTTTTCTGCGCTCCGCACAAAAGAATTTGGAAATCGACGAGTATGAAATGGTGCAGCTAGCTGCATATAATAGTGCATTTCATAGTGCTAGAGCTTTACTTTTCTCAAAAGGCTATACAGAACGCAGCCACTCCTGTCTCAGTATCGCACTTAAACATCTGTATAAAGATGATCCTCTCCTACTAAAACTCGTAAACGTCTTCGATAAGATGCGCATCTCTCGTCACAACGTCCAGTACGGCGGAACTTTTGTTACTTTCGAAGAAGCCGTATTTTCTATAAATTTTGCGAAAGAAATGTATGATACCGTCTCTAAGATTCTGCGATCATATTGATGACTTTTTTGGCACTTGCATGCACTTTGCTTTCTCTGTCAATCCAAAAACTAAACAACAAGAGAAAAAACAGAAAAACTGAGGCAGTCCATTCTTGCAATGGTTTTTTCCGGTCAACTTGTTGAGACAGAGGCTAAAATTGCAAGAAGGGAAGAATAGAAACTAAATATACGTTAAAAAGCTAAAGAGATAATCTCGAAGCATATAAACCTAGGTGCGTACAGCCCATTTACAAGCTTTATTAGCTCCTCGTACTGTCGCACTCTTTTACAAACCGTATTAATGCATGGTCTATGTTATTACAGTTGACAAAGAGAGGTTTGTCCGTAACCGTAATTGTAAGGTTCGACTATCCATCCCACTCGAATTCTGCAGTAAAACCCTGTCCCGAAAGCTCTCCCTCATTCCCAGGCGGGACTGTTATTCCGGCGTCCTGAAGTCTCTCCTTCATGCACTCAAATCTGTCAGGTGTGACATTAACGAGTTTAATAGGCATGCACCCGCTCCCTCCTAACTGCACCTGAGCAAATCCCGCAGAGAAAACCAGAAACAGGACTAGCAGAAAAAATACCAGTTTGATTTTCACTTTTTACCCCCTTTCCGAATTCAGCTATTTTATTCGACTATTTATTCGGTTATTTACTTGGCTACTTATTCGACTACTTATTCGGCTATTTGATTCAGCTAATGCATCGATATAATAAAGTAAAATAATCAATGCAAATAAACGATATCAAAATTAATTTTTGTAGGATTAATAATAGATTAATTATATATTTAAGCGCTCTTAATTATCGAATTTCTATTGTATATGAATATTCTGGTTTTCAGGAGCGACAGGAATTTTATACATCTAAAGTTTTTGAATCATCTTTCCTACGCTTCTGGTTTGCTGAAGTTAATTATATAATTCTATCAGAGCATCATGAGTTAAAAAAGAGTAAGAAAGAGTAAGAAAGTAAAGAATAGGGAGTCAGGAGCCCATAACTTCGTCATTTTCCAGCTCATCAAGGTATGGAGCAAGCGAGGATAAGGCTTCAGCTTTTTGATATTCAGATTTAATTCCTGACGCCATATCAAAGGCTTTTTTAAGAATTTCTTTTCTCTGTGGTTCATCCAGATATGGAAGAATGTATGAGAGGGCCTCAGGCCTCATGTCTTTATCCTTAAGAGTGAAAGCCAGCTCAAGCGCCTGCTCTATAACTTCCTGTTTTCTCTGTTCACTCAGGTATATAATAAGAGATGAGAGAGCCTGTACCCTTTGATATCTGGAGTGAATCACTGTTACCAGTTCAAGAGCTTTCTCAATAAGTTTTTCATTCCTTGATACGTAGAGATGAGGAAGAAGCGAGGAAAGAATCTGGAATTTTATATCCCCATACTTAAGGAAGTAGGCAAAGCCAAAGATTTTTTCAATAAGCTCTTCTTTGCCCTGACCTCTCAGGTGGGGGAGAAGTGAAGAAAGAACAAGGGCTCTTTCATCCTCGTCATGAATATGGGAGGCGGATTCAAGGGCTTTCCTGATAAGTTCGGCTTTCTCTGGTCCGATAAGATATGGAATAACCAGGGAGAGAGCCTGTGATCTCAGGTCCCCGTACTGGATCCTAGAAGCAAAATCAAGGGCCTTTTCCAATACCTCTTGTTTTTCCGGCTTCTCCAGATAAGAAATCTGCAACAAAAGGGTCTTTGTCTTCTCGTACTCATTTTGGAGTTCAGCCTCGGCTTTCACAACGCCTGTGTTTCCAAAATAAATTTTTGCAAGATTATTCTTTGCGGCGTAAGCTCTTGCAAAGTCCGTTTTTTCGATTTGTTTAATTTCTGCGATTTGCTCAATTCTCAGGGCACTTGCACTTTTTTTACCTGTAATGCCCGAACCAGCAAGCTTTTCGATATCAGGCATTTCAGACCGCTCCGGACCCTCAGAAATGCCCTTTCTTGCTGCAAATCCTTCAAGCAGTCTGTTAAACTCCTCAAACACTCTAAGTCTATCAATGAGGGTTTGTCTCGAGATCTGTTTTGATTCCTGTTTTGAATTCTGATCTGTAGCCCTGGCCAGATTATATTCGGTCACCAGCCTCTGTATGGATTTATCTTCCATAAAAGACGAAATTTCTTCAGTTAAATCAGGGTTTTCTTCAAGCAATTTTAAAATCTCCTGAGTCAGAACTTGCCTTACCTCCATATCAGAAGGTGCAACAATCATATCTTTTGCGGCTTCTTTCAACCCAACGCACCCTGTCGAACATAGTTTTCCCCATAATTTTCTCTTAATCTCCCAGACTTCAGGTCCCACCTGTTTGCTGGCTTCCTCAATCGCTTTTTTGGACCCTACGACCAGATAGGGGATAACAGGTTCAATAAAATCTGTTACTCTTTGCGCCAGTTGTTTGGCTATTATATCCTGTTGCCGCATTATTTCAGCCTTCCATTTAACATAATATGTTAGTCTTATTTTCCCCTTCGGTCTCAATAAACTGGTAGAGGCAGGTGCAACACACCAAGTGTAACACCCTCAATGACTACATAATTCACAATTATATAAGTCCATATTCAAATAGTCCTATAAGTCTATATTCAAATAGTCCTATATTAGAAGAACATTTTTAAAAATTCCTCAGAAGAGAAAATAAGGTCAAGGTAGGATATTTCCATTCAGGACTCCGCTTTTGAGATGATAATATTCTTTTAACTATACTTCTGATTTTTTTAGTATACTAAGGAGCGCTTCTCGTTTCCTGGGCATTGTGTTTGCAGGTATCCCGAAAAAGAGATTATCCTGCCTCCTGCCTGAGAAATTTCTGATTCAAATATGATTTGCCCAGTTTTCTACTTAGTCTGACATTTCATCATTCTTTATTGCCAGTTGAAATCTGGAATCAATAATTATAAGAGGAAATCTGCCAGATTGAATTGTAAATAGGAGCTTGTAAACAGGACAGCGTTAGAGCAGAGGTCGGTGGCAATTCTTGAGTGAGCAGCCAGGGATACATAATAAAACTTACAGTCAGGTTTCGGATGAGAGAATAGAGGCCGCAAAGCAGTTGGGAATCTTTTTTGAGGCTTTTCCTGACAGGAGATTGGCTTTTGAAGATTTACTAAGGCTTTGTTCTGACAGGGACAGTGCAGTCAGGGAAGAAGCCATCAACTCCCTTGTAACCGTTTTTCCGAATGCCCCGGATAAGGAACTTGTGTGGAACAAGTTCGTTAATCTGACAGCTTATCCGGCAGAAAATGTAATGAGAGCTGCAGCCAATGCTCTGGTTAGCGTTTTTTCTCTCATGCCGGATAAAGCCATGGCATGGAGGGATCTTATCGGGCTGATAAGCTCCAGATCAAGCATGGAGGACGTAAATAACGAAATTGTCAATTCGCTTTACTATTTGATAAAAGAAATTCCTGATAAAAAGCAGGTATTGAGAGACCTGCTTGCAATGGGAACTTCAGAGTATTCTTATGTGCGGGAAAAGTCGGCTTCATTTTTGAGTCTTGTTTTCGCGGAACTGACAGATGAGGGAAAAAAAGAAGCCTGGAACGAGGTACTGGAACTGGCTACGGAGTCTGAGGATGAAAAAATCAGGAAACAGGCTGCGCGTGTTCTTGGAACTGTTTACACCCGGATGCCGGATGAGATGAAGGATGAAACCCTTGAGACTCTGCTGGAACTTGCAGTATCGGGAAATCCTGAGGTTCAGAGGGAAATCCTTCTGGCTCTACCTTCGGTTTTTTTTCACATCCTGGATAAGAAAAAAGCCTGGGACGATATCCTCAGGCTTACGAGAGACGAGGATGGGCATATCCGGAAGCAGGCGATAGATGCCCTGATTTTTATATTTCCTGATATGCCTGACAAGAGAAAGGTCTGGGAAGATTTCCTGAACCTGATAAGGGTCAGTGACAACCAGGTCAAGAGTGCGGCAGCTGATGCGCTTATATCCTTATTCCCGGGTATGGATAACAAAGGCTCACTCTGGATGGAACTCCTGGAATTCTCAGGGGATGAGGAGGAAGATATACGGAGCATAGCGGCCTGCATTCTCACAAAGGTTTTCCCATATCTCTCCTTAAGGAGCGAGGCATATTCCGAACTTGTACGCCTGGCTGAAACGAAGGAGAGTTCTGTGCTCCGAAAGGTTGTAGATACGCTTATTTCTGCTTATCCCGAACTATGTAATGAACGTGAGGCAAGGGAGTGGGAAGAGATAGGAAAATATGATTGGAGAGAGCTGGATAAACACCGGAGGAAGTGCAAGTCCGGAGAAGATTACAAATCCAAAGAAGACCGGGAGCTGGGAGAAGACGATTTCTTCGGAGATAAAGAAAAATCCGAAAAACAGGTTAAGCCCGAAAAAAGAGGTAAGACTGGAGAAGCCTATCAAACTGCATCAGAAAAGGGTACTTTTCTTCGAAAGGAAGCAACTAATTCCCTGAGTTCTGTCCTCTCCGGGGAAAATGAGGAAAACGGCAGACGACAGGTTAAAGAAAAGGGTCGTAACAAGCTTGCCTCCAAAATTGCCAGGACTGAGCCTGACAGCAGGGCATACATACTAAAGAAAGATATGGCTGACCTGTTTGCAGGGTCAGGCTCCATTCCGGACAGGGAAGAAATTATAAGTAAGCTCATATGCCTGAGTTCTGATCCGGATCCTCAGAGACAAAAAGTTGAAATAGAAGCTCTGCTTGCGGCTTATTCACGATATAACGGCAGAGCGCAGGATATCTGGGGCGAACTCCTTGAGTTGACCGGGGATGAGGACACAGGCACCAGAAGGGATGCTGCAGACCTGCTTACGAATATCTTTCCGGCAGTAGAGGATAAATCTGTAATTTTTTATGACCTTGTCAGGCTTACTGAAAGCCAGGATGCCCAGATCCGTAAAAGAGCAGCAGAACTTCTTGCTGCCGCTTTTGCTTACTCTGAAAATAAGCAGGCAGCCTGGAACGAACTTATCAAGCTCGTGTCCGTTGAAGACCGAGAAGTCAGGAAAGGGGCTGTTCTCGCTCTATCTTCAGGCTTTGCAGAGGTTCCAGATAAAGGAAAAGCCTGGATGGATCTGGTAAGGCTTTCTGATCATAGCGATAGTTTTGTGCAGAGGACGGCGGCACATGTGCTTGGATCTGCCTTTTTCCATGTACCGGACAAAACCCAGGCCTGGAGGGACTTGAAGACGCTTACTGACAAGCCGTACATTTATGTTCGAAGGTATGCTCTTCGTTCCCTTGGAAAAGCTTCCCTCTGGAGGTCATTGAGGGCGGAAAACGAGGCAACTTACATTTTTGGGTTAAAAGAAGCGGTCAATTACTTTAAAGAGGCATCCGAAGCTTCTATAGGCTTCCATATTCCTGAATTCTATTATCATTTCTATCAGGCTCTGTTATTCATCCTTTTCAGCGACAGACCTAGCATAGCAAGAATTGAGAGCGAGAAATACCTCTCAAAAATGGCTGAAGAAATCAGCAGTGAAGATAAAGAATTACTTGGAATTTTTGAACAGTTTGCAGAACTTCTCACACGTGCTGGAAAACTCAGCCCTGGCGACCTGTCCGGGCAAAAAAAGCTTCTTCAAAACTCTATTCAAACTTTTGATACATATTCAGCGCTTTTAGAGAATAAAGAAGAGGAAGTTATTTTTACTCAGAAAACTGCGAAAAAAGAAAAACCTGTAAAAAAAGAATACTCAAACCTTGGAAAAGCCCTTCTGGAACGGGTTGAGCAAAAGAAGTCATCCTTAACAAAAGACCGCAAGAAAAAAAGGTTCTGATCTGGGAGGAGAGAATTGAAACGCTTGCAGACTCCTTACATGGCAATTTATATCCTATCCTGACATCCTTTTTTTATGTACGAGGCAGGAATCGAAGTAAGCGACACGGACTTTGAGTTTGCAAAACCTCCCCTCTCAAAAAAGTTCCTTCGCCTGGTATTCGAAAAATATCAACTCAATTCTATTACCTATTTCGGCGAGAATATGTTCTATATTGCAAGGCAAAACTCGGAGCCTTTCACACCTATGTATCCGGGTGCAAGATACCCTCAAGAAATCGAGCTCATATTAGATTAATGGCAAAGGAGAGAATCCGCAGATTAAGGTATGAAAATGGTATACTCTTTCGGTCCGAAATTCCGGAATTATACGATTCTAAGATAGAGTAAATCTCACTTAAAAAATAGAACGCAGAAAAGGGGAAATGGAATAAATGAATCTAGATAAAAAAGATATAGCTTAATTCAGGGGGAATACCTGATTGTTTTTTTCCTTTTGTTCGGGTTATTTATAGTTTTATTTCAATATAAACATTAAAAATTTTATCTTTATCATTATCTGGAGGGGTATTAAACGATACATCTATGGGAGTATGATTCTCGCAAACTTGATGGCTTAAGTCTGCCACAGATGATGGGAGAACTTGAAAGAATCGGAAATGAGGGCTGGGAACTGGTTTGGATAAAGGACAACATCGATGAGGAAGGGAAAGTAATCGGGATTTTCAAACGGCAAAAAAGTGAGGTAATCTCAGTATAAAGACTCTTTTTTATTTGCTATCTTTTTTATTTACTACCTTTTTACTCTCTTTTTTATTGCTTTTACAGTTTTCTGCTGATTTTTACTGCTCTTTACCGTTTTGATCTTCTAGTACTTAATATATATTCTGATATTTAATTATCTTTCAATATTCTTACTATCTTGAAAAACTACAGTGATACTTTGTCTAGAGAAAAGATTGCGTTCTCATCTGGAAATTTCTGGAAGTTCCGAACGGCACTTATCAGGTCTTGTTCAGGAAGAGGTGTGGCACTGGACTCACGGGTTGCGAGCTTTTTATCTTGTCTCTTCACTTTTCTAGTAATTTTTCGGAGTAGGCGTTGAAGTATTTCTTGTGGAATAGGTCTTGCTATGTGGTCTTGCGATGAGAACGCAAATTATACTATGTTCGCACCATATATAATATTTTTAACACATAATGTTATTTAAACTACTTTTTCTTAGTATAAGATTCTAATCTTTTTTCACCAACCTAACCTTATAGCATTGAACTACCTGAGAACCGCTGCCCGAGTCACCACCCGAGTCGCTGTTTTTTCTGAAAGTTTACGATAAAACCTTTTCTCAGAAGGTTTTCGCTCAAGCCTTTTTTGAGAAGGCTCGTGATCAAACTTTTTAGAAAAAGGTTCATACCAAGTTTTTTAAGGAGGCCTGTTAAAAGGCTTGCAGGATCCGGGCAAAAATAAGTAAAATTTCTGTCCAAAAATAAGCCCTCTTGAGCGAACAAAGTGAGCGAAAAGGGCAGCGTGCTCCCGAGGCGCAATTCGGGCGAGACGGATCTCGGGCAGCGCCTCGGGCGATGATTCGGGATTTGATCAAAAATCAGCATGACGGCGTGATCGACCGGCACAATGGTCGTGGTTAAACAGTTTATCCTGAGGATTCTAAAATCTCTTTTAAAATGAGGTAGCGTTCTCACCGAAATCCTGGGAGTTCCGAACGGTGTTCAAGAGACTCACTTCTCTCTAGCTGGGGAAGAGGTATTGAGGCATTTTAATTCATGGAATGTGAGTTTCTCTTTTTATCCCTTTACAGTGGAGTAATGTCCTGAAGTAGGTGTTATTTGCTAGTGGGGTATTAAAAAGATGAGAACGCAGATTATACTATGCACTTATTGTATATAATATTTTTAACAGTTAATATTATTTCATTTATTTTTTTTTGTATACCTTTCTAACCTCAGTTCATTGATCTAATGCTTATCTCATTGATCTAATGCTTATCTCATTGATCTAATAGTTATATTATTACACGAACTGTGCATCAAACCGAAGAAAAAAATCTCAACTATTAGACACTTAAAACTGGTTTCAGGGCAGCTCCAGAATATAACGTTACGGGGAATAGAATATTTGCATTTCGATATGTTAGAACGTGTAACATGTCAGGTGCAATATTTTCTGCAGTCGTTTGAGAGACCAAAGATCTCTTCTCTGTAGGTTGCTGGCATGGTACCAGCAAATCAATATGTATCTTTGACTTCCTTGATAGATCCTGGCACATATATTGATCTTATTCAAAGTCCAGTGTTGTATAGGACATCCAGTTTACGTAGATACCTAGGCTTGTGAAGAATATTCACTCTTGAATTATTCCATCTTTTAACCTTATTATCCTGTCTGCATAATCAGCATGCCATTCTTCATGGGTAACCATTACAATGGTCTGCCCCTGTTCCTTGTTGAATTTTTTAAAGAGGTCAAGGACTTCCTTTGAAGTCTGGGAGTCCAGGTTGGCACAGGGCTCGTCTGCAAAAAGGACTCTTGGGGAGTGGGCAAGAGCCCGAGCTATTGAAACTCTTTGTTGCTGGCCTCCACTCATTTTGGAGGGAAGCTGCTGCAGGCGGTCTCCAAGTCCAACTGCGGTAAGAATTTCTGCGGCTGTGGTTTCGCATTCGGCTTTGCTCTTTCCCTGCATCATGAGGGAGATATAGACATTTTCCGAAGCATTGAGTTCGGGAAGAAGGGCATAGTCCTGAAAGACATAACCCAGGTTACGAAGCCGGAATTTGCCTTTCTCACTGTCGGACATGCGTGAGGTATCCGTGCCTTCTATAATGACTTTTCCCGAGTTTGGAGTATCAAGCAAACCAAGCTGGTTTAAAAGGGTTGTCTTCCCTGAGCCGCTAGGGCCCATGATTGCAATAAAATCTCCATGTGCAATTCTTACATTTACGCCGCGAAGGGCACGAACCTGTACCTCTCCCATCCTGAAGGTGCGCACTATATCGATGCCCTCAATGATCGGAACCTGTGCAGGTAGGTTAAGGTTCTGGGTTATGGTCTTACCCTCGTTTTCTTTTTCAGGCACAATTCCGGCTTTTGTCAGAGATTCCATTTTTTCACCTCAGTTTCACTTTTCCCAGATAAGTTCCAGGAGATTTTTATTTGCCAGTCTATATGCAGGGATTACAGAACCCACCACTGAAGCCAAGAAAAGTAGTATAGCGCGATTTAAGGCTTCAAGGCTATCCAGCTCCAAACTGATCGCTCCTGCCGGAACCTGTAGAGGATGGGAAACCGTGTACGGGACGATTCCGTAATTCATCAGTATGTAACCGAAAATCACACCCGCACCTGCATAAAGCATTGCCTGAAGGACAAAGGAACCTATTATTACGTTTTGCTCGATCCCTATCGCTTTCTGAACACCTATTTGTCTTTTTTTATTTACAATATTGACGTAGATAACTACAAAAATTATAACAAAAGCTATCAGTAGACCTATCAAGTTCATAATGTTCCTAACCATCCCCAGAGTGTCTTCTATCATGCCCAGTATACCGGCAAATTCCCTCCAGGTGCGGACATTTTCTCCTATCCCGAGAGAAAAGAGTTTCTCTCGGGTTACGGTCTCGTCCGTACCTGGGATAGTCCTGACAGCAATTTCCTGAGCCAGATCTTGGTTCTGTATGCCGAGCATTTCCTCCATGTCAGCTCTGGTTATATAGGCACCAGCATCGATCATAAAAAAGAGAGTGCTATAGATTCCCTTAACCCTGAACTCTTTAGTCCTACCCTGGATTGTGACCTCAACTCTGTCTCCGACTTCTACACCACCAAGGGAACGAGATTCCATCAGGCCTCCAAAGCCTCCTGAAACTTCCCTGCCCAGTATGATTTCGCCCCTATCCGGTTTGCTTAAGAACTCTCCACTTATCATAGCTCCTTCAAGACCCGTGACAAAGCTCTCTTCCGTCGGGTTTACGCCGTATACAGTAGCTCCCATTTCTTTTTCCTTGTAGCGGAAGGAGCCCGATGACTTCAGGCGAGCAGAAGTCCCTGTGACCTCAGGTAAACTTTCGATTTTTTTCTGTAGAGCGGAAGCGTCTTCAATATATCTTTGCTCTTCTCTGGGTTCGATTACAACGTCTCCGGTCTGGAAGTCTACAAGGAGCTTGTTGAATTGTGCCGTAACTCCTGCAAGTATGGTTGAAAAGAGCACAAGTTGCACAAAGATCAGGGTCAGGACAAAGACCGTAAAGATCGTAATCCCTTTATTGCCCCTGATTATGGAGCGGCTGGCAAGGAAGAAGGAAACTCTCGCTTTCTCGAGCATAACAGGCATCCTTTAGGGTTAATAATATTTTTCGGTTTTTTTAATCTCCGCATCTCAGATTTTGCCTTTCTTTTTCATATAAAAAACTATAGCTGCAAGAATGAGGACTGCTCCGAGCACAAGCGGAATAATGCTTCCCTTCTGTCTTTCCACACTGAATGTAAGGTCCTCGCTAAGTTGATGTTTACCGAAGTCATCCTCATACTCAACCAGCAGCGTCACTTCCTGCTCACCTGCTTTTTCAGGGGTAAAGGTAAAAACTGCAGGAGCATCGTCATCCTTATCCAGGCGTCCAAGGAAGGCGGTAGTACTTCCCGAACCCTCAAGCCCCTCAAGCCTGGCTTTAACCGAACGGGCTTCCCCTTTTCCAACATTCTCAAGCCTGATAGTCATGGATACCTGTTGTCCTCTCACAGGCATTCCAGGATCGAATTTCAGGCTTGAAACATCGATTTTCGCCCGGTTAAGCACATTAATCCCGATCTCCTGGACCTTGTCTATCTGGAAGGTGTCGGTGTTATTCGAGGCTGTTATCCGCAGTGGAATCCTGTAGGGCTGCACATCGGCATTACTGCCGAGCAAAAGTTTGAACGACAGGTTTCCGGAGCTGCCTGCACTAAGGTTCTCAAAAAAACGGACATTATCTTCCAGCGGGATCAAAGGCGAGGAGCTGTTAAGGTTAAGTATTACCCTGACATTTTTCGCGTCCCCATTTCCTGCATTCTTAACGGCTGTCCTGAGGTAAAACTCCTGTCCCGGAACTATGGCTCCCGAAGAGTAATTATTTCCGTTTGCAGGAAAGATTTCAGTGCCTGTAAGCACAAGGTCAGGATTTCCTTCCACTCGAATCGGGATTCTTCTCGAAAAACTTGTCCCGCCCTTGTCCTTGACAGTAAATTCTAGCTGATAGATCCCGGATTCAGTCTCAGGATCCGCTCTGAAATAGAAGTTAAGTTCGACTTTGGAACGCTGCCGTATCTGTTGAATCTGGAAGGTTCGCTCCATGTTAGTCCCGGAGCCGTACACTTCTGATGTACTGTACTTAAAAACGAAAGGAGAAATTTCCTCAATCCCTATAATTACGTCCTCTGCAGGCTCATCTCCGATATTATGTATATTGACCCTTATAAGCAGGTCTTCGCCTGGCCTGGCAGGATTGGGAGTGATTTCCGAGATCTCAATTACAAGCTGCGTGCTTCCGGACACTACAATTGCAAATACCGGGCCTGTCAGAAAGACAGATACCATTAACACGGCAACTGCAAAACGAAGAGCTGACGCCTGTGCTCTATTTACAGGCATTTTATACACCGATTTTCTATCTTTCAGCTTTTCACTATCTGAAGATCCTCTTTTTGCCGACACTCGATCTATCAGTTTATGCTTCTTTTTCTCGGGGCAGGAACTTTTTTCTGAATAGGAGAGCTTCATAGGTAACAGTCCTAATACCTGGTTTATAATGTTTGCACTTTATTTGCAACCTCTGACATGTTGTATTTTTCTATCACAAGCCTTTTCAAAAAAGGCTTGAGCGAAAACGGCATAAGCATCGAATTTGAGAACCTTATCTCCCAAACCCTATCCAGCGTGATATACGCAAATTTTTTAAGAAAAAGTTTAATCACAAGCCTTTTGAAAAAAGGCTTGAGCGAAAACCCCGAGCAACAGCGTGGTCAAGCGGTACAACGCTTGGTGATAAACACAAACTTTTTAAGAAAAAGTTTGATCACAAGCCTTTTGAAAAAAGGCTTGAGCGAAAACAGCTGGTAGGCGCGGTCGGCGTGATAAACCGGCGCAACGGTTTCGGCTCAACGATCGCGGTGCAACAATTTATTTCGATACCTTAGGCGTTTTTGAGGTTTCAACCTCCAGCTTCTTAAAATACTGCCTGGTTTCAGAGGCAATTACTCTCCGCAGAGCCAGGAGGGCAATGAGGTTTGGAATTGCCATGAGACCGTTTACGATGTCTGCAAGCACCCAGATGACATCGAGAGCCAGGAAAGCGCCTGAGGCAACAATAAGGATATAAACTAGCTTGTAAGGGAGAATTCCTTTTACCCCGAAGAGAAATTCCGTACAGAGCTCACCATAGTAATTCCATCCCAGAATAGTTGTAAAGGCAAAGCAAATTAACCCGATTGTTACGATATAGCTTCCGGTTTCTGAGAGTACAGTAGAAAAAGCGTAGCTTGTCATATAGGCACCTGCAAGTTCGCCTGTCCAGGAATCCGTTATAATCAGTACTGTTCCGGTCATGAGGCAGATGATAAAGGTATCAAAGAAGGTTCCTGTCATGGAAATAAGGCCCTGTCTGGCTGGCTCTTTTACCTTCGCAGCCGCGGCAGCTATGGGGGCACTTCCAAGCCCTGACTCGTTTGAAAAAATCCCACGAGCAATTCCCATTCTTACTGCAAGCATCACCCCTACCCTAAGGAAGCCGCCCTACGCAGCCGTTCCTGTAAATGCGGAGCTTATTATCAGGGTAAGAGTTTCAGGAAGTTTTTCAAGGTTTAACCCTATAATTAACATGCAGCCCAGTACATAGCCTGCTGCCATGAAAGGCACTAAAAACTGGGCTACGGCTGCAATTCTCCTGATCCCGCCAAGCGTGACAAATGCTGCAAGCAGGCTTATTACAGCCGCACTAAGGACTTCAGGAATATCAAAGGCAATCCTTGCTGAATCGACTATGGCATTTACCTGCGGAAAAGTACCTATCCCGAAAAGAGCTACACTTACTCCAAAGAAAGCAAAGGCGGTTGCAAGAACACGGCTATACTTTTTTTCTTCCAGCCCGTCTCTGATATAATATATGGGTCCTCCTGACATCTGTCCGTTTGCATCCACAGTCCTGTATTTGACTGCAAGCAGGGATTCGGAATACATGGTTGCCATTCCGAAAAAAGCTGCAAGAAGCATCCAGAAAAGAGCTCCTGGACCCCCGGTTTTTATTGCAGTTGCAACCCCGACTATATTCCCAGTTCCTATTGTTGCGGACAGTGCAGTGCTGAGCGCCGCAAAGCTGGAAACATCCCCCTGTACTTCAATTTCAGATTTTCTTGAATTTAACACATATTTGAGTGCAAGGGGAAGCCTGAACACCTGGATCATTCCGAGTTTCCATGTCAGGAAAATCCCGGTCCCCACAAGCAAAATCAGAAGTGGTGGTCCCCAGATAAACTGGTCTATCGCTGTAAGAATATCAAGTATGTCAATACCTGCCAGTTCCATAAAGCTAGCCCCATAAGCAAGGAAATGGTTTTAGAAAAAAATAGCTTTGGTTCAGTATTGTCCAGGGATGATCTTAAACATTGATGTCCGTAATTCAGAATTTGAAAAGCAGGCTTACGGAGTTAAATAATTCGAAACATGTCCATTTAATAAGCTTCCCATATGAAGTCTACTGGTCTTACTTTCTCTTAATTTATTATCTCGCCTTCCAAGAAAAAGATTATTGGAAAAAACAACTGTTTACGGCATTCGTTCCTCACAATGTCCTGAGAATGTTGTCTAATTGCCAGAGGATGAACATTTCTTTAACTTTCACATGGCAGGAAACTCATTTCTTTGATTAGCGCATAAATATATTTGGAACATTAGTGTACCATTGATGGTATCAAACATGCGATTAGGAAATTGAATTTTATAAGGAACATCCTGACCTTAGCCAGGGGTTTATAAATTTAACATGAAAGTTTAAATGTGTTGCCGCACTTTTACATTACAGTAAATAATTTTAAAAGGGGATTTTCTGGGAGATGTTTGAGAAAGAAAGCAAATACATCCGCTGGTTTGAAGAGACCACGATTGATGACATCCCACTTGTGGGCGGGAAGAATGCTTCGCTTGGAGAGATGTACAGGGAGCTTACCAAGAAGGGGGTGAGGATTCCAAACGGGTTTTCAGTTACTGCTGATGCTTACTGGCATACACTTGAAGCCGGAGGTATTCTGGATAAACTTAAAAGGACAATGGAAGGGCTCGATACCTCGAACATTGCAGACCTTGCAAGAAGGGGAAAAGCTGCAAGAGACCTAATTCTTGGAGCTAGAATCCCGGATGACCTCTGGGAGGAAATTAAAGCCGCTTACGACCGCCTCTGTGAGCAATACGGGGAAAATACGGATGTAGCAGTGAGGAGTTCGGCGACGGCTGAAGATCTTCCCACAGCTTCTTTTGCAGGTCAGCAGGAGACTTATCTGAATATCCGGGGCTATCCCGGGCTTCGTGACGCCTGTATCCGCTGTTTTGCTTCACTCTTTACGGATAGGGCTATTTCCTACCGTGTAACCAACAAGTTTGACCATTTTAAAGTAGCTCTCTCCATAGGAATTATGAAGATGGTCAGGTCGGACCTGGCTTCCAGCGGGGTTATCTTTACCCTTGACACGGAGACCGGTTTCAGGGACGTGGTTTTCATCACAGGTGCATATGGGCTCGGGGAAAATATCGTTCAGGGGCAGGTTAACCCTGATGAGTTCTATGTCTTCAAACCGACATTCAGGAAAGGATACAGACCGATTATCCAGAAAAAAGTAGGGAGCAAGGAAATCAAGATGATCTATGGCCAGGGTGGCTCCAAAATACTTACCCGCAACGTTGAGGTTCCCGATGCTGACAGGCTGCGATTCTGTATTAATGACGACGAAGTGCTCAAACTTGCCGAGTATGCGATAGCCATAGAAGATTATTACTCTGAGAAGTTTGGGGAACCCAGGCCCATGGATATTGAATGGGCAAAAGATGGTATAACAGGGGAACTCTTTGTAGTACAGGCAAGGCCGGAAACGGTCCAGTCCCAGCGGAGCAAAGATGTCCTTGAGACCTATGTACTTGAAAAAAGATCAGAAGTCCTTGTGATTGGCAGGAGCGTAGGCGACAAGATTGCATCTGGAAAAGCGCATGTAATTCCGGATATCTCAGACCTGCCTTCTTTTAAACCCGGGGAAATCCTGGTTGCGGATACCACAACTCCGGATTGGGAGCCTGTAATGAAAACCGCGGCTGCTATTGTTACAAACAAAGGAGGAAGAACCTGCCACGCAGCTATTGTCAGTCGAGAACTCGGAATTCCTGCTGTTGTGGGAGCAGGCAATGCAACCGAAGTGCTTGAGACAGGTAGGGAGATCACGGTGAGCTGTGCCGAAGGTGAAGATGGGCTTGTATATGACGGTATTCTTCCTTTCCATAAAGACACCCTGAGCCTGAAAGACATAAAACGCCCGAAAACCAAGATTATGATGAATCTGGGAAATCCGGAAGAGGCTTTTGGTTTTTCCATGATCCCAAACGACGGAATAGGGCTTGCGAGGCTGGAATTCATCATTACAAGCTATATAAAAATCCATCCTATGGCGCTTGTGCACCCTGAGAAGATCAAAGACCCTAAAGTCCTTCAGGAAATTGAACAGCTTACTCAGGGCTACAGGAAAGAAGATTACTTTGTCGAACAGCTTGCTCAGGGAGTCGGGACTATTGCTGCGGCTTTCTATCCGAAGCCTGTTGTAGTCCGTATGAGCGATTTCAAGACCAATGAATATGCAAGCCTTATAGGGGGTAGTTATTTCGAAATGGAGGAAAGCAATCCCATGATAGGGTTCAGGGGAGCTTCCCGCTACTTCGATGAACGCTACAGGGAGGGATATGCCCTTGAGTGCAGAGCTATGAAAAAAGTCAGGGATGAAATGGGGCTTACAAATCTTATTCTTATGATTCCCTTCTGCAGGACGGTCGAAGAGGCACGGAAGGTTATTGCCGAAATGGAGAAAAATGGGCTCAGAAGAGGAGAAAACGGACTTCAGGTCTATGTTATGTGCGAGATTCCGAACAATGTTCTCCTTATCGATGAATTTAGTGAGTTCTTCGATGGCATTTCCATAGGCTCAAATGACCTGACCCAGCTGACCCTCGGAGTTGACAGAGATTCCGAACTCCTTGCCGCAGAATTTGATGAGCGAGACCCAGGGGTTATGAAAATAATGGCAATGGCTGTGCAGGGAGCAAAACGGAACGGAAGGCACAGCGGAATTTGCGGTCAGGCTCCGAGTGACTTTCCAGAAGTTGCAGAGTTTCTGGTGAAACAGGGAATAGATTCAATTTCACTCAATCCTGATTCGGTTATGAAGATCACCCTTAAAGTTCTGGAAACAGAAAAAGAACTGGGAAGGTAATGAAATGAAGGAAAAACAAGGCTAGTACAGTTGAAAAATGTCCAAATAATAATTTGAGGGAATTTTAATTAATAACTTTTACTGGGAGCGATTTTGAATGTCTATCTTAATACATTGTCCGGAGTGCCACTCCAAGCTTGAGAATAATCTTTTCAAGGAATTTCAGTACTGTCAGGTTTGTGGGTACTGGACAAAAAAGGAAACTGTGAGGCTTGAGCCACTTATTATTATGGAGTGAGACTGAGATGTTTGAATCTTCTGTAGAATGTACCCGGTGCAGCACACCTCTTAAAAAGCAGGTAATTGGTTCAAATATATTTTATTATTGCAGGAAATGCGGGTGTACTTCTTCGGCTGCATTTGCAAGTGTGTCTTCTCAATGTACAGCCTAGCCTATCAAATAATTAATTTTGAAAATCTGCATCCTGAAATAACTGTTTTAGAATCAGAGACTTTCAGCAAAACCAGTCCTCATAAACTCTAGTCGATTAACCAGTTTATGACCTGCTGGTTTTGCTTTAAATCTTTTGCGTTCGGCTCTGGCTTCCATGCATATTATCTTGCTGTACTTCTTGATTTTTGTCCCCATAATATTTTTCAATCCTTCTTACTTTTCTCTGTCTTCTGAAAATGGTTCTGGCACTATCCGGAAGAAAAAGGTATGTTATTCAAGATTTTACCTGTTTTTCCAGATCCTGAAAACAAATTATATTTAATAAGATATAATGAATCAAAATGCAGAATTATTCGAATTTGGATAAAAACAGTGCTGCTTTATTAACCGTCATTATAATTATCGAGCTGTTAGCCCGCATGTATCATTAAATTGAAAACAGCTTTTATTGATAGCAGCTTTTGCCCGCAATTTCTGAGCCTGCTGGATTTCTATCTTTTAAACCTTAATCTCTATATCTCCCTGGGCTTGTTTAGAAGGGCACTTCTTACTCCATACTGATGATCATTATCATGAAGCCGAAATAGAGAAGGAGCATGACAACCCCCTCTAACCGTTTTACTTTCCAGCCCGTTCGGATAAATAAAAGGAACAGGGTGCTTATTATCAGCATAAAAGGTGCTATGTAAAAAGTGCCGATGTCTGTTGTCATTATAGGATGGACAAGCCCTGAGCAGCCTAGAATCAAAAGTATATTCGCAATATTTGATCCTATTACATTTCCAAGGGCAATTCCACCGTAATCGCTCCGCGCTGCCGAGACAGTTACCATAAGTTCTGGAATTGAAGTCCCAACCGCAACAAGGCTGATCCCTATAATCGTCTCCGGAACATCGAACAGCATAGCAAAGAAGATTGCCTCTTCGACAAAGTAATTTGCCCCAATTATGATTGCAGCTAAGCTTGCAATCAGCTTGAAGAATTCTGCTAAAAGGCTAGTTTCTTGAAGATGTTCTTCTGTAACATCGATGTCAACATCTTCATATTCCTCGGTTACGGATTCGGTCTCTGATTCGGTTATAGCTCTCTTTTCGGTTCCGTTTTTCCTTTCAGTTTTTTTTCCTGCTCCCTGCTTTTCTTCTCGGTATCTCCGGGCCTGAAGGTTAATTCTTGATATTAGATCAAAAATATATTCGAATTTGATTATATAAATCATAAAATCTTTAAAATATATATCTCCTTCGTGCTTTTTCACTTTTTCAAACAGGAACAAAAGATAGATGAGGTATAATAAAATAAAAATTAAGGCTTCTAACCTCGAAATTTTAAAGTCAAGCATAAAAAGGAAAAGAAGAAAAGAGGAAAATAGCATTATATAGCCGTCCCTTCTCAGCATGACTTCCTCAGTTCTGATATTTGTCAGGAGAGCAGCCATACCTGCAATCAGCCCTATATTTGCGATGTTTGACCCAAGTATATTGCCCATGACTATTCCGCTTGCCTGCTGAAAAGATGCCGCAAGGGAAGATGCAAGTTCGGGCACTGATGTGCCCACAGACACAAGAGTCAATCCTATTACGAATTCGGATACTCCGAACCTTCTTGCAATTAGGGACGAAGTTAATACGAAAAGGTCTGCTCCTCTTACGAGCAATACTAGCCCGCCAAGAAATACAAGGATATTAATTACAGGCACATTGAAGTGTGAGCCCGAGATTTATTTAAATATATCTTAAAGCATAAAGTTAGTATGAGCAGTATTTAATAATCTGAAAATGTATTCAAGAAAGATACAAAGAATATCAACATTGTCTCACTTAGCACTGTACGTAGATCGATTTATTAGCAAAATCAGTCAATTAATAAATCTAGTTATTAATAATTAATAATCCAGTTATTTAATAAATTCAGTTAATTAATAATTAATTAATAACCCAGTTATTTAACAAACCCAGTTACTTAATATTCATTTTCAAATAATCAGTTCATTAACAAATCTGTTTCATCACTGAAACTTGCGATATCGTGGAGAACCAGAAAGTTGAGAATTAACCTTTAAGAAAGTGCGGAAAATTTGCCAGAGCAGAAAAACAGGTCACACAGGGAAAAGCTTCAAGCGAGTCTCAATCCCATCTCATAACATTTTTCATTCTGGCCGCATATGTTTTCTACCTGTTTAATTATGCGAAAGCCAGTTTTTTCGTATAACTTTATAGCAGGAAGGTTATTTACGTTGACATATAAGTGAATGAAGGTTATTCCGTTCACCTTCATTTCTTCAATGCTGCCCTTTAATAATCTCTCAGCAAAACCTTTGCCTCTAAAATTTTTATCCGTTGCAATTGAGGATATTACTGATTGTTTCTCAAAGCCTTTGAGAGAGAGTACAGGTTTCAGGTAGTAAACACAGTAACCCACAATTTTATCCTTATCCTTGATGACGTAAAAAATATTTCTTGATTTTTTAGAATATTTTATCAGTTTTTCCTCGTTCCCGTTTTCAAATCCGTCAACCTGGATTCTAAGAACTTCAGGAAGCATGGAGTCCTCAATTGGCACAATGTCTTCTTTTTCTATCAGTTTCCATTGTTTTACCAGAAGACTGCCAGCGGTATCTTGCAGTAGCCTCTTAAAACTCATTAAGTATATAGCTGATCGAGTGTGAATTTTTGTAAGACCCATAGGATCACCTTAGAATAAAAAGCTGGTGAAATTAGCTTTAAAAAATTTTTAATTAGGAGCTATTAAAATTATTACCTTTGAGGCAACAGAAGTTTCCAATAGCCAGGCAATTAAACATATATAGATAATTCAATCTTTATTAAATATATCTTTTAACAAAATTTTCCCAAATATCGTAATGAAAGAGAGAAAATCCAGGTAAAAAGTGTTATATCAGGTAAAAAAACATTTGAATAAAATCAGTTTTCCATAACTACTTATTTATCTAAAAGTTGGTATCAAGAAGTTTTAGGAATATTGCGGAAGCGATGAAGATCAGGGAATGATGAAGATGAGAGAGTTATGAAGATCAGGGAATGACAGAGAGCCTGAGATTAAAGAATTTTCAATTCCATCTCATAACATGTCTCTTTCAGGCCGCATATATCTTTTATTTCATTAGTCGTCTTGAAGCCTATTTTTTCGTATAACTTTATTGCAGGAAGATTTTTTGTGTTTACATATAAAAGAATTGAGGTTATTCCATTTACCCCCATTTCTCTGGCACTTTCTCTTAAGAGTTTTTCACCATAACCTTTTCTTCTAAAATCCTTATCAATTGAAATTGAGTAAATTACCGACTTTTTCTTAAAGCCCTTTAGAGACAGGACAGGCTTTATATAATATATGCAGTAACCTACAACTCTGTCCTGGTTTATTGCCACGTAAAAGATTTTTCTCAGTCGTTTCGAGTATCGCCTGATGCCGTTACGGCTTTTAGTTTCAAAACCTTCTGCTTGAATTCGGATAATCTCAGGAAGCATGGAATCCTCTATAGATACAACATTTTCTTTTTCTACCTGTCTCCATTTCCTTATGCATAAAGTGGCAATAATATCCCGTACCAATCTCTCAAAACTAATCAAATACACATTTAACGTGAAATGAACTTTTGTCAGGCCCATGCAGATCACTTTTAGTCAAATTGACAATTAGCGAATCTATTTCTTGTTAATTCTTAAATTTCACATCACGTGAATTGAGTTACCCGCATACTGAACCGCAGTATATAAATTGTTTTCGATTCGGTGTTTTTCCGGACGTTCAAAGCTTTTAAAGTGGAATTTACAATTTTAAATTGAAAATAAAATATGCTTCGAACTATTTCAGGACTGGAAGGCTTTTAAGGCGTCTTTTCAATTTTTTCTTTAGGGACAGTCATTAGTCTGGAGTGCTTAACTCCTTTCAAACTCAAGATTTTTTCAGCCAGCGCTACAATTTTCTCCCCTTCGCCCTGCAAAATTATCACTTCAAAGCAGGAGTTTGGCTCAATATGGAAACGTACTGAGGAGTTTATCAGGTCTATGTTTTCATGCTGAATTTTTGCCAGATCGTTCGATACTCCTGTTTTTGAGCAATCGTATACAATCGAAATCGTTGCAACTCTTCTGCCCCTTATCTGCTGCATCCACTCGTAGTGCTGGTTGTATGTCCTTATGGAATCCCTTATTCCTTCAGACCGAGATGAATAACCTCTCTTCAGAAGAGTTTTATCAAATTTGTCCAGAAGTTTCCCTGGCAGGGAAATTCCTATTCTCATGAGCTTCTTTTCCATATACCCTCTCCTGAAAACGAAAACTTTCTGTTAAGTATCCTCACAGTCCGGCTGATGAAATATAAAAGTATACTTAACGGGAAAAACAAATATTACATTCCCGAATAATTACATTCCCGAATTCCCCAAATTATACCCTGAATCATATTCTAATATTTTATTGTAATTTAGTGGCATAAATAGTAATCGAAAGACATATGGAATATAAGAAAGTGATTTAGACTTAGAAGTATATCAGACTTAAAACACAGTAATACGAATTTTTGTGCCCGAACTTTTGCTTTTGCCCGGGCAATTTGCAGGAGAGAGCATTCTGCAAAAGCTGGCGATCCCTATAAATATAATAAAAAGGTTTTATCTGTTCACTTCCAGAACCGTTGTTTATACAAAGTGAATTTTGTGGTCAATCGGCGCTGATTCAGATAAAGCTGTTCAAGAGCCTAATGTTTTCAGAACTGTTCATATAATAGGCAGTAACCCCATGGATTCCCAAAAAGCTTATTAAAGGCAGAGTTCTATAGCGTGAAACACTTTATGCTGAATTTGGCTGACAGTGAATAGCTATCTTGCTTATCAATTTAGTTAATTTATGAAAGAGTTGAGAATTATGGCAATCCAGAAAGGCGACTTTATAAAGTTGAACTACACAGGTAAGTTCGAAGATGGCAGGGTTTTCGACACAACAGACGAAGATCTTGCAAAAAAGGAAGATATTTTTAACCCGCGTGGGCTTTACGGCGGAGACGTTGTTATTGTCGGAGCAGGTCATACTATTGAAGGTCTTGACGAGGATCTTGAAGGAAAGGAAGTCGGTTATAGTGGAACCATTGTAATCCCTCCGGAAAAAGCCTTTGGCCCGAGCAACCCCAAACTTGTAGAGACCATTTCCATTACAAAACTAAAAGACCGTAACGCCCACCCCGGCCTTGCAGTTGAGGTAGATGGCAGAAGAGGTATTGTCACCAGGGTTATAGGCCGCAGGGTAACTGTAGACTTTAACAGCCCTCTCGCAGGCAAAACCGTTACTTATGAATATACTATCGAAAAAGTTCTTGAGACCGACATTGAGAAAATCCAAGGCCTGCTCGCCCTCTACACCGGCTTGAGGGATCTGGAAATCGAAACAGCTGATGGCGTCGCAAAAATCTACATCCCCACTGGCCTTACCTTCAACCAGCGCTGGCTCATGGCAAAGAACAGGGTCGCATCCGAACTCTTTAAGTACGCCGGCTTTAAGGAAGTCCAGTTCATTGAAAAGGTGACTGCTGAATCCGAAGCTGAAGTACCAGCCGAGCCCGGAGCTGAAACCGAAGCTGAACCTGAGCCCGAAGCTGAAACTGGCGGATCCTCAGAATCTGAAGCCTGATTTCACCTTAAATCTTCAAAAAAGCGAAGAGTTCTTCCTCTTCGCAAATTTTATATATCTTAATAGGGTTGTCTGTATACGCTTGCGGGAATCTCAAGATGATTTGATCATAACCCTACCAGGAGCTATAAAGATAATTCTATCAACCTGCTGAGGTAGCCAAGTGGACTACGGCGCCGGTCTTGAAAACCGGTAGCGCTTCGCGCTGCGGGAGTTCGAATCTCCCCCTCAGCGTCTCTTCTCATGCATTTCTCCAAAAGTTGCGTTCGTTCTTACTTTTACACTTGCGTTTTACGGGTTGCCGCATCAGTTACCCAGTTAATATTTTTCTCTTTCTTCCTCTCGCTGCAATTAAACTCCATGGTTCCACCACTCCATGCTCTAAACATTGTCAGGCACGGCAAACTCCCTCAGATTAAAATACCCGGAGTACCTCGGAAAATACTGTAAAACAAAAAATGAAGTCTCTAAGTACTCTCTTTTACTCAGCTGCTTGCACGCAAGCCTTCCCAAAAAAAGCCTGACTGCAAACCTTTTCGTAAAAAGGCTTGAGCGAAAACTGCTGTATGGGCTTGGAGGGTTTTAAAGCTTCGATCTTCTTCCAGGCACTTTCGACCGGCTGCTTGCTAACTTGCCGGTGTCGGTTGTGGAGTCTGTAAGGGAGAAATCCCTGTGAGGGGCTTTTTTGTGTGAGAAGGACTTCTTCAGATTTAATTCCAGAATCTGGAAGTGATACGAGATCAACAGCAGGAGTGGTAAAGCTACAAATATTACGATGGCATCATGCAAGAATGGATTGCTTATAAAGTTTGTAGCCGAATTCCAGAGTGCCAGGAAAGGTCTGTGGAAGAGGTAAATGCAATATGAAGCTGTAGCGATATACGTAAGGGCAGAGCTCCAGGAATTTGATAATTTATCATCAATGAATTTCATTGCAAACCCGTACTCCAGAATACAGAAAGTAATTATAAAAACATTAAGAAGTACAGAGTCGATGATAAATTTCAAGGTAACGTACCCCAGGCCCAGAGAGTTCGCAACGCTTTCCAACATCGATACAACTGTAGAAGAACCAATAGTGCCGCTGCCTGCTGACGTAATGGTTAACGAAACCTTGGGGTCAAGAAGTAGGGCTGTTCTTGAGCCCAGAACAATAATCAGTACGAATATAATAGGAAGGGCTGCCAGGAATATCTTGACAAAGGGAATCCTCAAGATAAATGTCATTGACTTTTCAAACAGACTCTCTTTACAGGTAAGGATTCCAAATATAAATACAGGGAAAAACATAAAAAAACGGTGTTCAATAATGTTAAAACTCCTTGAGATTAATAAAAACCCTAGGAATACTAGAGAAGAATAAAGTAACAGCTGCTTTGAATCTTTTGAAAGCATTATTATCAATGGATAAACCGCATAAAAGACAATAATCAGACCTATAAAGTACAGTGTCAGCATAGGAGATGCATAAGCAGGAGCAAGGAAAATCTGCAGTCCCAGTATATGCACTATTACGTTATGAAAAGTAAACACATGCTCAGCATTAGGGTATACAAAGCCTGAGTTTAACTTCGGGGCAAATATAAAGAATACAAGTGTAAAAGCGGCAATAGCAGCCCAGTAAAGAGGGAAAATCCTCAGAAGTCTTTTCCTGTAGAAAGACAATATATTCTGGAATGAATGTATTGAGTGATTATTAAAGTATAGCAAGTATCCACTCATGAATATAAAAAGTCCCAGACCCATGTTTGCGACATAAGGGTCAACCGCGTAAAGGGCTAACTTGCTGTAAGTAGAAGACAAAAAGTTACTTAAGTGAGCCGGAATGATCATTGCTATTGCTAAAGCCCTAAGAAAATCAAATGCTATTATTTTGTTTTTCATAATCTCAACTCTGTAAATTAAAGCTCAATAGTTGTGAGGTTCATACAGCGCCTGTTTACTGAAGAGTGAACTTATGATATAATTTTTATTTATAACCATAAATACTTTAAACAGATATTAATCGTTTTATATATAAACTCTATGATTTTTTATTTTGATTTCCATATAATAATCATCCAGGTGCCAGTATTGCATATTTATATTATTAAGCCTGCAAGTTCTTGTTCCCTTTGGAGAATTTATGTTTTATCCTGCCCCCTGTATACAGACCTCTTAGAAAGCACAGGATAAAAAGGATAATAAGCTCTTATTCCGAATATTCAGGGTTTTAAAGTTATACCTGACCTTGCAGAAGGTTGTCATATTATAAATGAGAGTACAAAGGCGAGATAAAAAAATAGTGAAAGTTTATTGAAATAACAGAAGATTATGTGAAATACTGGAGAACTTGCTGCAGAAACATTAATAAGAGTGAATTATTGCAGGTAACCAGGGTTATTGATTAACTCTGATAGGAAGCTTTTTCCATATTTAGAAGCTATTCTCATACTTACAATTTCAGTAGCCCCCTTCATGACCTTTTAGAAGAACCTTACTGCCTCCAGATCAAGCTCAAGGGACAAATAATAAAAAGTTCCAGATCAATATTTTCTGCACTTTCCTTTTATGAATATTACAGAAAGCCCAGGAAGTGCAAGTTTCGCTTGGATCAGTTCAGAGAGCCTGGTACTCGGAATATGGTATTCTATTCCATTCCTCGCTTCTTTATCATTCCCGGTCCTATCTGTCGTTTTTTCTGTCTCATATGTCATTTTCCCAGTTCTATCTATTACTTCCCCTGTCTTGTCCTGCACTCTTTCTTCATCTGTGTCGATATCAAAAAATGAAACATCAGGAGTTATTGCCTCAACCACTTTACTGAGATCAGGGACAGTTTGCCCACCGGTCATGGCTGCAACTTCGTTCTGGAGTACGAGCACAAGCAAATCGCAGCCTGTAGTCGCGGCATTTAGCAGCCCGAGAATGCCCGAATGTGCAAGGGCAAAATCCCCAATTATGGCTATGCCTTTTTTCCCAAAACCGCAGGCAACCGAGACTGCCGAGCCAAGGGCAAAGCTAACATCGATTGCAGCAAGGGGCTCGGGTGCACTTAGGACGGAACAGCCCATATCGCCTGCAACCCTCACGTCAAGCCTGCTAAGCAGGTGATAAAGGGGAAGATAGGGGCAGTCGTTGCAAATTAAAGTCCTGTCTCCGGCTTTAAGTACTGCAGAAATTGCAGGTTTTAAGATCTCTTCTCCTATATGCTCAAGGGCAAATTCGAGATCTTCAGACTTTACCTGCCCGTATGGAAGATGCCCTGTCTTTTTCCCGTAAACCTTGCCTGCGATCCGAATCTGTTCTTCTATAAAAGGTTCAGACTCTTCGACAACGAGTACCTTATCGTTGTTTTTCAAGAAAGCCTTAATTTTCTCAAGGGGGAGCGGGTTCACAAGGGTAAGGGATAGATGCGAGATCTCAGGACAGGAATCCTCAGCATGGGGCTTAATCTGTTTTTTGAGAATTTCTTCGACAGTCGAGGATGTAAAACCTGAGGAAATAATCCCTATCTTTTCATGCTCCCGACCTGATGCATGTCCTGTGTTTTCAGTTGCTTTTTCCTTTACCTTACTAAGGTCCGTATTTTCGGCTACTCTTCCCCTTACCTCATTTAGGTACGTGCCCTCAGCTTCCTTTTCTAGCAGTGGATAGGTTATGGAGTGAAAGAGCTGGTGTTTTTCTACCATCCGTTTTTTCCAGATTGTGCGGTCGAACTCAGGATGGAGAGTTGGAGCTTCTGGAAGGCGTTCTAATTTCCCTTTACTTTTTTCCAGGCCTGCAGTAACTCTGAGGATAACAGGTGTCCTGGTCTCTTCTGAAAGCTCGTAAGCCCGCCTTAGAGCCCTGTATGCCATATTAGGGTTAGCCGGGTCAAACACAGCTACCTCTGCTATCCGGCCGTACCAGCGGGAGTCCTGTTCATTCTGAGAACCTTTTGCGCCAGGGTCATCACCTGCAATTATAACAAGACCGGCTCCTATGGTGTGTGTAATCGAGGTTATAAGTGGATCTGAGAGGAGGTTCATCCCTACATGCTTTACAAGCACAAGTGCTCTTCTGCCCGAAACCGATGCTCCGAGAGCGATTTCCAGGGCAACTTTCTCATTTGTCAGCCACCTGGCGCTATAGTCCCTCGGTATCTCAGAAGCAGGTGACCTGGAAAACCGGGGCTTATCTTTAGAAACTTCGACAGGCTCCTTTTCCCCGGGCTTTCTCAAAAAAAGTTCCATAAGGGAGGTAATCGGGTACCCGGGAACACCTGTTATAAGGCTGACATCACTATCAAGGGCTGCAAGGTAAAGGGCTTCAAATCCGGTGCACTCTGATACTCCTTCTTCTTTTTTCAAACTGACCCCACACTGACGGAATTCAAAGAATATTGAATTCAACCTTTATAACGTAAGTTCTATAATTCAAAGTTTCATGTAGCTCAAAGCTTCATGTAATTCAAAGCTTCATGTAACTCTATTTTTATACTTTAAAATTTCGAATAATTAAGCTTTCATAATAAAACTCTTTATAAACTGAAATTCCTATAGCTTGCAATTCGATAGTTAATAATTCGATAATTTATAATTTCGATAAATTAAATTTAATATTTTAAGTCTCGGCTGAGGTTTCTATTTCAAGTTTCTTGTTTTGCTATTTACTGCTTCTTAAATGTCGTTTTAATCTTTTTCATGGTAAGGGGCTTGATCTGAGTACCGGAAATTATAGACTCTTCAGGTCTTGCGAACCAGGGGAGAGAAGCAAGCGCACCTATTACTCCGTTGCCATCAAGCAGGACTCCCACGCCGTTTTCTCTGGCACACTGCAAAGCCTCAGCTTTCGAAATCCTTTCAGTCCGACTGCGGTTGCTGTATTCATATAATCCTTTTGCATAGAAATCCGAAAGGACAACCATTCCGGTCTGGGATGAAGCACTGTACTTTTCAAGGGTTTTTTTGAAAGTGTTTACCAGCCTTGATTTAGCTTTCTCGTCCACGCAGCCGAATTCGAGCACTGTAGACATGCAATTCTGGGTTTTTTCCGGAACCGGAAAAAGCTGGACAAGCGCATGGGAAAGATAAACAGCTTCCAGACAGTCGAGTTCCTTTGCAATATTGTGAGTCAGGGTCCAGGTCGCTCCTACTTCTTTTGAGTCGGTGTCATCTATGCCTATAAGGACGCGGTCCCTGCGTGGAACAGTAATCGTTCCTCTTGCGCATCTCTCGCCTCCCGACTCAGAGATGTTATAACGAAGCACTCCGTCTGCAAATGCCCTGCAGCGGGTTGCGCCCACGCCTCCACCTCCTAGCCCAGCATAAGTGATTTCTACCTCATCTCCCTGCACAATCACGGATTCAATGCCCGCAGCTGCAACCGATGGTTTGAGTTCAAGCTTTGAGGATCCGGTTTTCATGAGATAACGGATCATATTTCCAGTCGAACGGACTTTCAGGACAAGAGGTGCTTTTGCATAATGATAAAGGGACCAGGCGGCCCCGCTGTAACAGTTAGAGTGCTCAATGATCTCCGCATATTCATTTGCTGCATCACAGATAGCGTAAATGCCCTTATAAGGTACAGTATAAGGATCATCCAGGGTTATTCCCTCAATCTCTCTGCTATCCAGTGTACAGGCGTTTATATGTTTTGTAATTCAGAAAACCTCCTTTTTAAAGGGGATAGGGACTGGGAGGAAAATTTGTTTAATCGAAAAGCCCATTTCTTATAAATATATATAGATATCGTAATTTTAGTAAGTCCGATAAAACGAAATTCAATAATACAGATTTGACAGGATGATAAACTGAAGGTAAAGCAATTGATTCTGGCATTTGTTACTATAGCCCCTGAGAACAGAAGTCTGCAGATCTCGATTTAATAAATTCGCTCACATTAAATGAGTTTTTCCCTGACAGTTAAATGGGTCAGGTTTAAATCTCCACTTTTGTCAATTTCTCAAATAAGGTTTGAGCAGGATTGCATTGCTGTCTGTTTTTCACAGGATTTCATTATACCAGCATTTTCAGAGTTTTCAACTGCCTTGACAGTCTCTATATTGATAGTCTCTATATTGATAGTCTCTATATTGATAGTCTCTATATTGAGAGTTCTTGTCTTTAAGCCATATTTTACCTTACAAAACCCTCATCTTTAAGGCTCACATATCTGCCGTCCCCAATAATAATATGGTCAAGCACGTCAATCCCAAGGAGTTTTCCTCCTTCTACTATTTTCTCGGTTACCATTATGTCTTCCCGGCTCGGGCTAGGGTCTCCTGAAGGATGATTATGAACCATAATTACCGATGCCGAGGATTCCATAAGGGCGGACTTGAAAACCTCACGCGGATGAACAATACTTGCATTCAGGCTGCCGATGGATACGACTTCTTCCTTCAGAACCTGGTTTTTTGTATCAAGGCAAAGCGTTATAAACTTTTCTTTTTTCTGCTCCCGCATTTTAGGGTACATCAGGGCATATACATCTTTTGGGGAACAAATTTTCCTTTTCGGCTCTTCCACAAAAGTCTCAAGCCGGAGGGCAAGCTCGAAAACTGCAGCTATCTGGGCAGCTTTTGCCTTCCCGACTCCATGAACCTGCGTAAGCCTTGAAACATTTGTAAGACTGAGCTGTTTAATATTATATTTCGAGAGTATTTGGTTGGCCAAGCTGACAGCATTTTCTTCCCTTGATCCTGTTCTCAGGATAACTCCAAGCAGTTCAGCGTTTGAAAGCGATTCCGGCCCGTTTCGAATAAGCCTCTCTCTAGGGCGCTCCTCTTCAGGGATATCGCGAATCCTGATCTTACTTATTTCCATAAGTTACCCCCTCTTTTTCCCATCTTGATTTCAATTCTTTATATAGATTAAACTGATTAGACTGGTTAAACCCTTTACAGATAATATCAAAGTTTCAATATTTGAATCTTCACAAATGCCCGGTAAAATCAAGAAGAGAAAAGAAGAGAGAAGATGAGAAAAAGTGCCGGCCCTTACTTATACCGGGAAGTATATAACGCTCTTTAATGAAAGTCATCTCAGTTGTCGGGTATAAGAAATCGGGCAAAACTGCCCTTGTCTCCGCTCTTGTCCGAAACCTTTCCGGGCTCGGGACCGTAGGCACTGTAAAACATATGGGGGAACAGCGTCTCAATCCCGCAGATACCGATACGGGAAGGCACTTTGATGCAGGCGCTGACGTGGTAATAGGAATAACAGGCACGGAAGCAGCAGGAACCGAACTTGTCAGCTTTTCCAGGAATTTTAATCTTGAGCATGCACTTGACCAGCTTTGCGACCAGGGCATAGATTTTGCCGTGGTAGAAGGTTTTAAGGAGAGCAAGCTCCCGAAAATCGTGATTGGCGATCTGCAGGAAATTTCAAATGTAGTTTTTAGAGTGCCTACCGATATTGATATGCATGAAGAGCTTACATCCTCCCTTGTAGGAGTCGCCCTTGCCCAGCCAGACCGCTATACCCTGGAAGCCCTTATAAAGAAAGCCCGGAAAAATCCTGCCATCCGAAAAGCAGGCGCAATCGGCACTTTTACCGGAATAGTCCGCGAGCTGGCAGGAAATGAAAGAACCTCAAAGCTCGAGTTCGAGAAATACGAACCCGAAGCCTCAAAAGCCCTTGACTGCATCCGGGAAGACCTGAAAAAGAAAGAAGGCATCCTTGAAGTCCTGATCCATCACAAAACAGGCGTTATCAAAGCCGGAGAAGACATAGTCTACATCGTCATCGCAGCCGCCCACAGAACCGAACTTTTCCCTGCACTCAACGAAGCCATAGAACGCATAAAAGCCGAAGCCCCTATCTGGAAGAAAGAATTTACGGAAAAAGAAGAATTCTGGGTGCACGACAGAGAATAAGATGAAAAACAGATAAGAAACAAACCTGAGAGAGAAGATAAGAATTAAAAACCATAGGCAAGCAGAAGAAAAACAGAAAATTACACTAGAGCAATAAAACCCCGGAAATGAGCAAATGAGCGGAAAAACAGAACCAGACAGGGAACAGACAGAATTCAGAAGCGCAGTCGTGCTGGCGGGTGGCAGGGGCAGGCGAATTGGCATGGTTGAAAAATCCCTTCTAAAATTCGAAGAAAAAACTATTCTTGAACGCCTGCTAGAAAGCCTTTTCCGGGCTGTGGACGAAGTTATTCTCTCAGTCCGGGACAAAACCCAGGAAGAAAAGTTCAGACCTGCGCTTGAAAAATTCCCTGCGTGCGAGATCCGTTTCTGTTTTGATACCCTGAAAGACGCCGGCCCCCTTGAAGGCATCCGGGCGGGACTGCTAGAATCCAGAGCAGAATACTCTTTTGTCTGCGCGGGGGATATGCCTTTTGTAAATTCCAGAGTTGTAGACCTGCTGTTTGAGAAAGCAAGTGGGCACGATGCTGCCCTTCCTAAATGGGAGAATAAGAAGTTTGAATCTCTGCATGCGGTTTATTCAAAGAAACTGATTCCTGAAATCGAAAAAGCCTTTGAGAGAGAAAAAAGATCTGTACTTGCGCCGGTTTTTGAAATGAAGGATGTAGTGTTTGTTGAGGTTTCGGAAATTAGGGAGATTGATCCTGAATTAAGGACTTTTGTGAATATTAACACGGTTGAGGATATGAGAATTATTATAGGGTCTATGAGTAAAAAATAAGAAACTGAATTAAAAAGTGACTGCATATTCTCAATAATTTCCGAAATATCCAGATGACAGAACTTTATGTCCTATTCTTTTTGCCTTATATTTCCCAATTATCGCCTAATGTTAATTAGAGTAGGAAAGTATTTAAGTAAAAACTTATATTTTAAAATTTGGCATCATTCTTATATATTATAATTTCAAGAATTGAGATTTATTACAAAAGTTGGTCTTTAATTATTTTTAGGGATGTGGGCTTTCAATGGAATTGAGAGAGATCAAAGATCTGATTATAAAAGCTAAAGAAAGTAACGCGACTATGCTGGACCTTTCGTGTCAAAAACCAACTTCTCTGCCCCCTGAAATCTCCAAGCTGGAAAATCTTAAGACACTTTGCATATCTTGCAATCAATTGACTTCGCTGCCTCCTGAAATCTCAAAGTTGGAGAATCTTACTGAACTTGAGATGTCTGAAAATCAATTGACTTCGATGCCTCCTGAAATCTTCAAGCTGAAAAACCTTACTTCACTTGACATATCTAACAATCAGTTGACTTCGCTACCTCCTGAGATCTCCAAGCTGGAAAATCTTACTTCACTTGATATATCTAACAATCTATTGACTTCTCTGCCTCCTGAAATCTCAAGATTGGTAAATCTTAAAACACTTTACATATATGGCAATCAATTGACTCCACTGCCCCCAGAACTCTCAAGGTTGGAAAATCTTAAGACACTTCACATATCTTGCAATCAATTGATTTCGCTGCCTCCTGAGATCTCCAAGTTGGTAAAACTCAGGACACTTTACATATCTTATAAACAATTAACTCCAAAACAGCTGATTCCACTGCCTCCAGAACTCTCAAGGTTGGAAAACCTTACTGAACTTGACATATCTGACAATCGATTGAATTCACTGCCCCCAGGACTCTCCAGGCTGGAAAATCTTAAAAAACTTAACATATCTGGCAATCTATTGACTTCGCTGCCTTCTGAACTCTCAAGGTTGGTAAATCTTAGAACACTTTATATATCTAACAATCAGTTGACTTCACTGCCTCCTGAAATCTCAAAGTTGGAGAATCTTACTGAACTTGAGATATATGGCAACGAATTGACTTCTCTGCCTTCTGAACTCTCAAGATTGGTAAATCTTAAAACACTTAACATATCTTGCAATCAATTGACTTCACTGCCTCCTGAAATCTCAAGATTGGTAAATCTTAAGACACTTTACATATATGGCAATCTATTGACTTCGCTGCCTTCTGAAATCTCAAGGTTGGAAAATCTTAAAACACTTGACATATCTAACAATCAGTTGACTTCATTGCCTCCTGAAATCTCAAAGTTGAGAAATCTTAAGAGATTTTACATATATGGCAATCAATTGACTTCTCTGCCTCCTGAGATCTCCAAGTTGGTAAAACTTAAGGCACTTGACATATCTGTCAATGAATTGACTTTACTGCCTCCAGAACTCTCAAGGTTGGAAAATCTTATAATACTTAACATATCTGTAAATAAATTGACTTCTCTGCCTCCTGAAATCTTCAAGCTGAAAAATCTTATTGAACTTGACATATCTAGCAATCAACTGACTTCTCTGCCTCCTGAAATCTCCAAGTTGGAGAATCTTACTTCACTTGACATATCTGACAATCAATTGACCTCTCTACCTCCTGAAATATCCAAGCTGAAAAATCTTACTTCACTTAACATATCTTGCAATCAATTGACTTCTCTGCCTCCTGAAATATTAGAGTTAGGTCTGGATATTAAATGGAAGTACCATTTCCTACAGGAAGGAATATTCCTCGAAGGAAACCCTCTTGAAAATCCTCCAATAGAAATTGTAAAAAAAGGTAGAGAGGCCGTTATAAATTATTTTAAGTCTCTTGAATATGAGAAATCTGACCATTAAACGAAGTTAAAGTTTTACTGGTAGGAGACGGCGGTGCAGGCGAAACTTACTGGTAAAGAGGATCTCTGGAAGAGATTGATGGAAATTAAGCATATGCGTAAATGGGGATCAAAGAAGAGACTATTTTTCCATTATCCTCCAGATGTTCTAGGAGATGAAATAAAAAATTTACCTTGACCCTCGCTGATATTTTACTAATCCCTTTATTCTTACTTTCCCGCATCCTCTATCTCAAACTTTACATTCCTTTTCTTAAGCTCCTTCATAATCTCTTCCATAAACACCCCGGGTCCCGGTTCATGCCTGTGATGAAACTCTTTAATTTTGCCTGGCTCTCCGCCAACGCTTGTTATTTCCACGCCGCAGGAGGGGCTTTTCGGAACGCCGACAATTTTTATATTTACGCCCCTGGCTGAGAGGTCTTCGAGCAGGTCTGCGATATGGGTAAAGATTTCCCGGCAAAAGCGCCGGTAGGCAGGATGGTCGAGCTGGTCTTTAGTAATTTCCCGGCGTCGCATGCCGAAAAACATGGCTTCGGGACAGGGAAGCTGGATAACGTTTGCACCCCGCGTGTCGACCGGCTGGGCGGGTTTCACGCCTTTCACCCTTACAATGGGGTTGAGCAGGCAGTGGCCTATAACCAGAACCTCTTCTTTATCACCGCCGGCAGTCGGGTTTTCGGAAATTTGAGAATATCTGCAATTGTCCAGCTTTTTCACTTCATCACCTTTATTTCGCCTTACCTGAGTTCTTTCTACCCATATCTGCCTTACCTGTATTCTTCCTACCTGTATTCGCCTTTATATGTATTCGCCTTCTACCTATATCTGCCTTTTATATGTCTGTTGTCCGCCTTCTACATATTTACTACTCAGCATCGATATGTTTACCATTTGCTTTCTGTCGGCTTACCATTTGCTTTCTGTCGGTTTACCGTTGCCTTCTGTATGTTTACTGATTGCCTTAGTTCAACTTGGTATTCATTCAGCACTTTCTAGTATTCTTTTGGTATTCAGTGCATGCTTCTTCGTACGAAGACAAGAGATTTTATATTTATCTTCCTGCATATGTACTCAAAAATGGTATCTGTGAGCCTGTATACAAGTTATACTTTTGCAAGCTGTCAGGATATGATTGCAAAAAGAATGTAGGCTCACTGCCTTTATACTGGAAGGTCACAGCATATGCATGAAGAATTTGGGACAGTACTCAACAGAGGATTCAAAACCTGGGTTAGAAATTTAAACATCTGTATTCCGTATATGCTTAGTTCTTTTATTAGCCTGATTCTTTACCTCCTTTTCTTTGTGATAATGGGCTTGCTGTTCTTTACCTCAAGTACCGGAACTATTATAGATCCTGCTACTCTTTCTAACGAAGAAATTTTTGCCATGTTGTGGGGAGGGTTTTCTAAAAATCTAGGACTATCAGTATTTCTGCTTCTCGGAGTTTTCCTGTTTGCGGCGTTCGCTCAGTCCTATTTCACAGCAGGGGCAATAGGGATGGCAAAGAAAGCCTCCGAGACAGGGGATACAGGAATCTCAGACATGCTGGTTTCGGGTTCGAAAAACACATTCAGACTCTTCCTGGCAGTCCTGCTAACTGCCCTGATCCTGCTTGTAGGAATCATATTTCTGGTGCCCGGTGCCCTTGCAGTAGGGAACTTAAGCGCGCTGGTTGAAAATCCGGAAGCGTCTATACATGGTATGACCGCGCTGGTTATAGGAGTCATTCTCTGGACAGTGTACATAGTAATTGTAAATCTCATGCTTTCCCTGAGCTCATATGCTCTTGTGATCGATGAACTCGGGCCCCTGGAAGCTCTAAGTACTAGCTTTATTTTCTTTATGAACAATAAGCTTGATGTTTTCTTTATGTGGTTATTCACTGTAGGGCTGGTTTTAATCAACAATTACGTCGGCGAATTAGCAGGCCCGGGAAACAATCTGGTTGCAGCAGTTACATTATTCATTCCTCCTGCGGTTCTGCAACCTTTCACTGCTGTCCTGTGGACACGCCTCTACATGACCCGAAAAGGAAGGAAGCTATATAACCCATCAGAACTGCTTTCAGACCCGGATAGCTTCTGAAAAGTAGGTCTCTAGAGGGTCAGCTTTTGTTTTGATTTTTATTTTTAAGACCTGCCAAGCAATTTACAGGCCTGGCAAAGATCCTCAGTGCAGGTTTCGCCGCAAATCCTGCATCTTTCGATTTTTGCGGAGGGCATTTCCTTTGAAAGAGCTCCTACAAGCTTATCAAAGCCCCTTAGCAGGGAATATTTGGTACCAGGATGCTTTGCCTCGAAGTTATTCAAAAGCTCCCTTATCTCCCCTCGCAGGGCTTCTCCGGCATACGGGCATTCGCTAAAGTCCACAGGAAGGGAGTTTACCAGGGCATAGAGTGCTACTTCTTTTTCAGGAATATTCCTCAGGGGCTTTGCCCGCAGGACCAGGCCTTCAACCGCTGCAGGCGGTGCAAGCCTGACCATACGCTCCATATCTCCCCTGAAATAGTTGAGAAGGATTGTCTGTGCTTCGTCGTCCAGGTTATGCCCTGTGACGAGTTTTGTTGCACCGATCTCAAGCGCCGTCTTATTAAGGATATTTTTCCTGAGTACACCACAGTAGCTGCATGTGCCTTTTTCTCGATCCATTGCTGCCAGCTCGTCCATGGTCACCCCATGCACATCTTTAAAAGATTTTATAATATGCCGTACCCCGAGTATCTCAGTGAGGTTTTTTGCAAGTTCAAGGGAATGTGGACGGTATCCGTGTATTCCTTCATCGATAGAAATTGCAACAATTTCAATGTCAGGCCTGATCCCCAGAATTTTGTGCACCACGTATAGGGCGACCGAGCTATCCTTACCTCCGCTCAGAGCGACGGCTATAACTTCATTTTTGCGTATACTGTATTCTTTTCTGATAGTCAGTTTGATTTTCCTTTCGACATCCTCCACAAAATGCTTCTTGCAGAGGTGCATCCCGGAATACTTCTGAAAAATAATAGCTTCATTATTGCATTTTTTGCATTTGATTGTCATTTAAATCCTTTTTTCTGCCAATTAACGAGGAATAACTGAAAAATTAAAATTTGATACGGAAATATAATTATATTTTTAGCTGAAGTATAATAAATTACTTCTAACTGTGCAGTGCACAATTCTTTTAGGAAAGGGACCGATAATATATATGGCTTTTTATGTTTTTATAGAAAAATCGTTTTTAAGCTCCTTTGTTTACTTTCTGTTATTCCTATCTACCCCTTTCAGGCCCTATAAATGTAGTTCAGAATCTCTGTTTCCAGGGGTATTATCCTTTTCAGCTAATAAAAATCTACATATTACTTAAGCAATTATGTAATACTTGGGCAGCAGGGGGTTTTAAGATCAGAATTATTCCGGCAGAAGCAAGGTACTACAGGGATAAAGGCTGGGTTAAAAGCTATTTTCTTTTATCCTATTCTGACTACTACGATCCTAAAAATCTCAATTTCGGAAGCCTGCGGGCTTTTAATGAATTTATTCTTGAACAAGGAAAGGGTTTCTCATCTCATCCACATGCCGAAGTGGAAATAACAACAATAGTGCTTGAAGGAGAAATCACTCACGAAGACAACATGGGAAACAGGGGGGTTCTGGGAAAAGAAGAAGTGCAGTGTATTACCACAGGCAGGGGCATCGAACATTCGGAGTTTAACAGAGGAAAGGAGCCCCTGCGTTTTTACCAGATCTGGATTTCTCCTTATAAAAATAATCTGGAACCGACATACTCTAAAATGAAATTCGAGCCTTCAGGCTGGAAGAACAGGCTGCTTCCTCTGGCTTCAGGGCAGGGTTTTGAAGATGCCCTGAAAATTAATGCAGATGCGACAGTTTATCGTGCCAGCCTCGAAAAAGAAAATAAGCTTCATTTTAATTCAAAGGAAGGCAGGTTTGTTTTCATATATATCTCAACTGGAGAACTCTCTGTCAATGGCCAGAGTCTCGGGCGGGGAGACCAGGCACGTTTTGATGAGGAAGAAACTATTCACCTGGAAACGGCTACTTTTGCAGAGTTAGTGCTGATTGATGTACCTGTAAACCATGGAAATATATAAAAACCATGGGAATATATAAAAAAACCATAGAAATATATAAAAAACCATGGAAATATATAAAAAACCATGGAAAATATATAAAAAGGCATGAAAACAATAAATTATGGATAAAGAAAATAACAAAAATGAGCTAAAATTAAAAGCAGAAAAAGAGGCACTGCATGAGTCCGAAACAAGCTGAGAGGGAAAGTGAAAGAAAGCACGAAAAACCTCGAAGAGGAAGTAATGGAAAGCGAGTGCAATCGGGAGAGGTTGAAAAGGAGCTGCCTCGAAGAGGAAGTTATAGGAAGCAGGAGCATTCGGTAGAAGTCGAAGAGGAACAACCTGACAGGGGGAGTGACAAAAGAGAGGAGCTGCCTGGAAGAGGAAGCGATAAAAGGCAGGAACAGCCAGGAAGAGGAAGTGGCTGAAAAACAAACCGTCATAAGAGAGGACTGGCTGGAAATTAAAGGCAGGATCATGAGAACTCGCATTGAAGGCAGGACTGCACCTAAAAAGAATTATGGAGAGGTTTAGAAAAGGGTTGAGAATAAGTTTAGAGGAGAGTTAAAAGAAGTTCTGAAAAGAGTTAAAAGAAGTTTAGAAAAGAGTTGAAGTGAGAGGTAAAAATAGCTTAGAGAGGGATCTGCCTCTCACTTCTTTTTTGCTTCTAATATTCCGGAATCCGGAGTGAGGAATGGCGAACCTCACTCCGTTTCCTTTTTGAAACCTCTCCTGAATTCAAACCTGAGGAATGGCAAAACCTCAAGATCTTTCCTATTCAGGCGGGGTTTCGGATTTATGGAGGGCAGGGTTGAGGAATGGCGAACCTCATATCCCTTGCTCTGCATTTTGCTAAATGCTACTCATGAACCCCATTCAATATTAGCATTTAGAGCAGCAAGATATAGAATATCAGTCTTATATAAAACATAAGTGGAATTGATTTTTCTTTTACTTTGATGTGATAAAGGAAACTCAAAATTTTTAAACGTTTTATCGTCTGGAAGGGCTATAATTATTCTTATTAGCTAATTTCCTTGATAATTATCCGAATTTAGACGTAAAATATTTATGCTATAAATACCCTAAATTATTAGGGTAGATTTTTTATTCTATTACATTTTAAATTAATACATTAATTATGCAAATATTTTAAATTAATATACTACTTTTGCAAGTTGAAACATACATTTAGTATCTGGAATTTACATTTATATCATAGTGGTCTTTTTCCTCTTTATATAGTGTTTTCCTCTCACATATTCTGTCTTCTTTCAGCAATTCATCTCTATATTCTTTCACACAGTTTTTCTCTCTATTTTATCAATGCAAATTACTCAATCAATGCTATCATTCACTCAGCACCAATCTTTTTTTGTACTCACTCTGAAATGAAAAATAATTTTCTTCTCATACCGACTCATAAAATATCTATAAATAGAAATAATTGTAATTATTGTGTATAATCTAAAATCTAAAATCAAGTCATCGGTGGTTGGCTGAGTGGAAGATATCTCCCTATTTTTACTTTTTTTATCAGTCTTGGGCGGTTACCTGCTTGGTATAATTTCCGGGCTTTTGCCAGGGATACATAACAATAATTTTGCACTTGCCCTTGTAGCCCTCGCGCCTTTCCTGGCTGAAAAAGGGCTTTCACCTTTTTATGTAGCCGTGATTATTCTTTCAAATGCACTCTCACAGACTTTTCATGATATTATCCCTTCAATATTTTTAGGGGCGCCTGATGGGGATACTGCGCTTACAGTCCTGCCAGGACACAGGCTTCTGATTGAAGGGGCAGGAGCTGAAGCAGTCCGGCTTTCAGCACTCGGAAGCGCAGGCTCAGTAGTTGCTTCCCTGATTTTCGTACTGCCATTCTCTCTTTTCTTCAAGGCTGTCTATCCCTATATTGAAGCGCATATGGCAGCGATTCTTATTCTAATAGTGTTTCTTATGCTTGCAACTGAGAAAGGTGAGGATCCAAATGAGAAAAAAGGTCCACTTGCAAAGTATAAGTACAAAGCTTTTGCCCTAGTGTTGTTTCTGATTACAGGAGTGCTTGGGCTCTTTGCTTTTGCCAGGGAATCGCTTATGGTTCCTATTGTTAATTTCGGGGAGCCTTCCATACTCCTGCCCCTGTTGAGCGGGCTCTTCGGCGCATCCCAGCTAATAATAAGCCTTCTCACAAGCTCTAAAATTCCCGAGGAATCCGTGTCTGCACTCAGACTTTCCCGAAAAAGAATTCTAAGGGGAATTCTGACAGGCAGCGCAGCAGGCTCACTTGTGGCATGGCTGCCAGGTCTCTCCTCTGCTATTGCCGCACTTCTTACCGGGCTTGTTGCAAAAGTCGATTTTGACAGGATACCCCTCAAGAAAAAAGTTCCTGAACCCGAACTCGGAAGGCTCAAGTCCTCTCTTTATTCTGATCCCTATGCCGGTAACCCTGAGACGCTTGATAGTTCCAAAGAATTCATAATTTCGAATTCCGGAGTAAATACATCTAACGCGATTTTCGGGCTGGTAGCGTTTGTAGTAATAGGAAGAACCCGAAGCGGGGCAATGGTTGCTATAGAAGACATCCTGGGAACGAATATACTTGATTTTCCTTCTTTGCTGCTTTTCTTTGCCGCTATGGTATTAACAGCCCTGCTTTCCTACTTTTCCACGATCTGGATCGGAGATAATGCACATCTCATTCTAAAAAAAGTCGATTACAGCAAACTCTGCGCAGGGGTTCTTGTAGGGCTTGCAATAATGGTTTATCTCTTCACAGGACTCTTCGGGTTTTTCATCTTTGTAATTTCAACTCCCATAGGCATGCTGGCTTCCTTTATGAATGTCAGGAAATCTCATGCAATGGGAGTCATCTTACTGCCTGTGATTCTGTACTTTTTATAAAATGGCTTTTTATTTCCCTGAATTGCTTTTATCTTCCTGATTTTTTAATTCCCTAAGATTTTTTAATTCCTTCAGGTTGTTACTTTGCAGGGGCTTTTCCGGCAATTGCCCTCAAACCTTCTATCAGGTCATTTAGCAGGTTTACAGGAATCCCGACCGTTAACTCTGATTCCTCAATGCCGGTATAACTTCTGCTTCCCGAACAGCCCACTGTTATTCCCATTTTGCCTGTAAGGTAGGGCAGGGCAACGGCATCTGAACAAAGGCTTTGTTTGCCTGCAAACTCAGCTTCGAGCCTGCCGCCCTCATTATAAAGAATCGCCTGGGTCAGGAGCATTACCTGTTTTGCGTTACAGATAATCACAACAACATCAGGCATGAAAGTGGCACTCTCAAGTGGTGCATATATGCTTGCGATCTTTGACCCGGCCTCGATCCTGGGAATTTTCTCCAGGGTTTTTCGTGAGGCTTCGAGGGTTTTGAAATGCTTCAGGGTCTCGTAGTAGAACTCTCCACTTTCAACTTTAGGAGGCATCTTTCCTAGACCAAGGGCTGCTGCTCCTCCTTTGCAGGTCTCATCCTCAAGCGTTGCATAAAACTCTTCCCCGGTTTTACGCACACGGTCAACCATCTGACAGTGCCTGATACTTTCGTCAATCTTCTTTATTTTCTCAGGTACTTCGGTACCTTCCGGCACCAGGGCAACTGCTACAGGGGAAGTCTCCAGCTTAAGTAACTCGATCATCTCTTTACCGTACTCGTTAATTTCCTTAATTTGCTCGGAACTGGCTGTTTCTATAAAATCACCCTCATATAACCTTATTATACATAGTGTAACACTGATGGCTTAAATAGAACTCCGAAGTAATATTTCTTTTTCTTTCTGCATCCAGAAAGTTTTTTCCCGCATCTCAGAGATTATATCTTTTTAAGCCGGTTACGTATAAAAATATAAAACTTAAAATGTATTGGGCTGGAATTTACAGAAAGGAAAAAGCACATTATATTAAAAAACAGCAAATGAAACTATAGATAAAATCAAAAGATAAAATCATACTTAAATCAGGAGAGCCTGGCAAGAAAATAAAGGCAAAAGCGAGGTAAAATCTCAGGTAAAGTCGATTCTGAATCCAGAATGAAAGGCAAATCTAAATAGAATGGAGATTCAGAACGAAATGAAGAAGTCTGAATAAAATGGAAGCAATTGATCAGAAGGGGTTTGTAGAAGTATGAAAGCACAACTTGAACAGCGTTTAGCCGAGCTAAAGGCAGAATATGAGTCTGGGCAGAAAATCCTCAAAGACATCGAGTTAAAGCTTGCAGAGCTCGAAAAGCGGAAAAAGGGTCTTAATGAAACCCTCCTCCGCATTAGCGGTGCAATCGACCTGCTCGAAGAAGTGCTGGAAGGAAAAGAGGGCACATCGGAGCCAGAAATCAGAACAGGAGAAGGAACCGTAACAGGAAATTTGGAGGTTCCGAATGTTGTAAGACAGCCCCTTGAGAAAGCCGTGAAAATCCTGAAAGAATCCGGGTTCACCGCAGGAGAGATAGTCGAGCAAAAAGGAGTTTTTCCCATAGGGATTATGATCGGAGAAGTTCTAAGGCAGGACCCAAAGCCAGGCATGATGCTCCCTGCCGGATCGGCTGTAAAGCTTGTAGTTGCGGCAAAGGGAAAATTTCTTCCACCTGAAGGTCGCTCAATGTGCGGCTCTTTTTCCGACCATAGCTGAAAAAGGCAAAGGAGGGCTTAAAACGGAGGCTTATCCTTCCAGAATAAACAATTCCCTGAACGAGCTTAGAGATCACTGCAGGGCAGCAATCTCAGCTTTTACTGCACTTGAGCAGTCCGGGAGCCAGGCGTCCCTGAGGCTGTGCCTGGGAAAGTTCCTCAATGAATGCCAGAGTGTTTCAGCGATCTTATGGCGAAATAACGATAAAATACTCGGGAAAACATTCAGATCCGTACTCTCGATCTCAGGCAATTCCCCCCTTTCTCCAGCGGGTTTCTCCGGGCTGAAAGCTGTGATTAAAGGAATAGAGAAAGAGAAAAACGAAGGAAAAGAAAAAACTGAGGGAATATCTGGTACTGAAGGAAAACCGGCAGCTTTCTCGTATAATATGGTAACAAAATCACTTACATTTCACGGGGAAAACTATGAAATCCTGCCTATTTTCCTGGCTGTAAGAGACCTTTATGCCTCCCTCCCGTTCTTCGAGGAGCTGCAGTACTGCACTGAAAGGCTTGAAAAAGATCCTCAGGACGCCACAGCCCTCTTTCAGAAGGCGGTGCTCATGTATAAAACCAGGCGGTTTGAGACTGCCCTGCAGCTTACTGCACAGGTTCTGAAAATCGCTCCTGAAGATCACAGGGTGTGGTATAACAGAGGCGTTATCCTCTCAGAGCTGGGCCGGCTTGAAGAAGCGCTTGCTGCTTATGACAGGACTATTGAGCTTGAACCGACTTTTGAAGTTGCCTGGGACAATAAAGGGGTTGTTCTTGCCAGGCTTGGCAGGTTTGAGGAAGCCCTGGAGACCTATGAAAAAATCATTTTGAAATATCCCGGATACGCTGAAGCCTGGGCAGGCAAAGGTTCCATACTTTCGGCTCTCGGCAGAGAAGAAGAAGCCTTTGAAGCTTACAGTTCCGCTCTTCGAATAAGGCCCGATTACCTTGAAGCCCTTACCTCGGCTGGAAGTCTGCTCTCCAGACTCAGCAGGTTAGAGGAAGCCCTGAAAATTTATGATAAGGCACTTGAGCTTGCCCCGACCGAACCCCGCCTCTGGGCAGCCAGAGGTTTTGTCCTTTCCGAAATTGGTAAACACGATGAAGCCCTGCAAAATTGCAACCAGGCTCTCGAACTGAAACCGGGCTTTGTTCCTGCACTTGAAACCAAGGTAAAGATACTCTCGGAAATCCAGAGGCAGAAGGCCAGATCTTCTCAATAACCCTTTTTTAATTTTTCCAGTCATCACTTTGCCATTTCACTTCTTTTTATCTGTTGTTTTATTTCCTGTCCGTAATATTATTCTGCCAGCCTTATTATCCTGTGCACAAGGCTTTGAGCTTAAAATAACTGTGTTTTAATTAAAGGACAGTTTTTATATTCGGTAAAATTCCAATCAGAAAAGGTATATTGCATTGAAAACAAAAGTGCAGAATACCAGTTTTAGCTCTGGTTCCATGTATGAGATGTAAAAACGGCTAGGTGTGGCAAAAACCCGGAAGGGGTCCGGAATGGGCTTTCACTTAAAAAGCGAGGATTCCGATATGACAGAAGAAAATGCGAGTACGAAGATGAATAAGGCAAAGCAAGAGGAGTCGGAAGCGACAGGAACAACAGAAGAACCAGAGGATCCCAGAAAACTCCTTACAAAAGCCAGTGAGACTGATAATTACGAGGACAAACTCAGGCTATATGATAAAGCCTTAACACTGGATCCCTTATACTTCGATGCGTGGATTCAGAAAGGTTTTGCCCTGGACAGGACTGGAAAATCAAAAGAGGCTCTTGCCTGCTATGATAAAGCTCTTGAAATCGATCCTGAAAACCTGGGAATTAAGTGTCTCAAGGGATTTGCCTTCAATAACTTAAAGGAATTTGAAAAATCGATCGAGTCTTACGACGAGGTACTGAAAATAAAGCCCGATGATGTATTCTCACTATATCAGAAGGGCTTGGCTCTGGAAAACCTTGATAGATATGGGGAAGCTATGAAGTGTTACGACAGAGCGCTTGAGATCGATCCGACTGATGTTCTTATCAGAGAGAAGCAAATGAGACTTCTTGAGCTGATTTACAAAAAAGGAACAATGGTGAACTCTCCGGACAGCGGCTATAACTAAATTTAATTAAATTAAATAAATTAAATTAACTGAACCTAAAAATCTTAAAGGCCTGAAATGGATTTTTAAATCAGAGATAAGTCGTAAGCAGATCAAAAAAGAATTGAAGGGATCACAAGAAGAAAATGAGTGCTGTCAAAAGAATCACACGGATTATAAAAAGGAAAGCATAGATAAAAAAATGTAAGAATCATAAAGAGTAAAGCAATATTGGAGAAAAAAAGCAATATTGGAGAAAAAAAGCAATATTGCCAAAAAGGACTGGAAAATTCCTGGAAGGGAGTGGAGAGGGCCGGATTACGGCCTTTATTTTTTGCTCGCTTCTTCCTTTCTGATCTCTTCAACAATTTCCATAAGTTTTTCCTTAATTTTTACTATGGCGTCCACAGCCTCGCCGCCTACCTCAATAGGAGCCCGTTTTTCGAGGTCGGCTTTCATTAACATAGGGTCAAAGGGAATCTCACCAAGCACCGGGATACCAAGCTCTTCAAGTTTATCATTAACTTTACCAGAGCTTCCTTTATTAATTACGGCAGCAAGGTGTTTTACCCCTATTTCAGAAGAGAGCTTTCTTATTCTCTCGGCCGTCTCAAGTGATCTTGCTCCGGGCTCAACTACCACGATCATGAGGTCCATTCCTCTTGTAGTGCCCCTCCCGAGATGTTCGATCCCGGCTTCCATATCAAGGATAACTGCACTTTTTTCCCTGTACATAAGGTGCCTGAGAAGAGCTCTAAGGAAAGCTGAAGCAGGACACATGCACCCGCTTCCTCCGCGGTCCACGGTGCCCATGACAAGCATTCTTACTCCATCGGGGCCTATAACTCCGTATTTGCTCGCAATATCATCGACTTTAGGGTTATAGATGAAGGCCCCACCTTCGGCACCTGCCCTTTCCCTAATAAGGTCTTTGAAATCTGTCAGGGGCTTTGGTGGGTTTTCTATCCCAAGCGAAGATGCCAGATTCATATCCGGGTCTGCATCTATTGCCAGTACCTCGTATCCATCCCTTGCAAGCAGTCTTGCCAGAGTACCTGAGAGAGTTGTTTTTCCAACGCCGCCTTTTCCGGTAATTGCTATTTTTATGAGGATTCCCCCTGAACATTGATTCAGATTAACTACAATGATTTTTAAGCAGGGATAAGAACCTCAAACTGTTTATACCTGTTCATTTATCCCCGACTTCGTTTCGTAATACCTTATAGAATATTGTTTAAAGTACTTCCATTTAATGAAGATTTAGGAATTAATATACCTGATTACACATTAAAAATACTTTTTCTTTATTTATCGAAGAAAGAATTCATATCTTTTTATGAAACTTGAAATTAACTCACCTTGTTATAAAATTGAACCCTTTGTCTGCAGCAACCTGTTTAAGGTACTTCTCAATATGGTTTCCTTCCTTTTTTGAGAATCCCGCATCCCGGGCAAGCCTGTCGAGTACCTTTTGAACTCCTGTCCCATACTGGATTGCTTTCTTTTCCTTCCAGAGAAGCTCCGGCGGGAGCAGGCCGTCTGCGGCTTTTCTCAGGATGTACTTTCTTATATAGCGGTCACTTCTTTTAAGGACTTTAAGTTCGGGGCGGATTGCAAGCCCCGTTCTTATTACTTCCTTATCCAGGAAAGGTGCCCTGAGTTTCACGGAATTGGCCGTGGTGACCATATCGTCTCTCTCAAGGTTTATAGTTGAAATCTGTTTGAGGTCTGAGTAGATCTCTCTGTCAAGGACCTCAAGCCCCTGCTCAAAAAAACCTTCATGCCTGCTGTAACCGCCAAAGAGCTCGTCTGCGCCCTGCCCCGTAAGAAGAACTCGCTTCCCATCTTCTTTTACAGTTTTCGCAACAAAATAAAGGGGAAGTCCTATTGCAATTTTCATTGGGTCTATCGATTCTGTCGAATATATTATATCAGGGATTGCGGCTTCGATTTCTTCGGGGGAAAGAAGGCGGATTTTGAGGGAGTCCAGCATGCCAGCCGCTTCAGCCGCAAACTCAGCCTGAGCCAGATCATGAGAATTCGGAAGCCCTACGGTATAAAGTGGAACCGAGGGATCAATTCTTTTTGCAAGGGCCGCTAAAAAGGTACTGTCAATGCCTCCTGAGAATGCGATTCCTGTTGTTTTTGTGAGCCTTATCTCCACAGCTTTTTCGAGGGTCGCCTTCAGCCGGAAAGCCGCTTCATGCTCTTCCATGATCCTCTCTTGTGGAAGTTCAATTCCAAGAAATTTCTCCTTAACATCTCCGCTCGATTGAGCATTGAAACTCATTATGCTGCCAGGAGGGAAAGGCTGTATATTACTTCTTCCATCGCAGAAAGCTTTCCTTTCAGAGGCAAAGAAGATTTTCGGTTTTTCTGCCTCCTTCTCCAGGGAATAAAACAGAGGTTTGATTCCAACAGGATCTCTGGCGAGTACAAGCTCATTATCCAGGACATAAGCTAGGGCATAACCTCCGTTTGCGCCAGAAAGTGCGGAAGAGACTGCGTTTATCGGGGAATATCCTTCCTTAATTTTCTTTTCTACCAGAGTAAAGAGCATTTCAATATCGGAATCGATTTTTACCCCCTGCTCGGCCCCGAGTTCCCTGAAATTGAAAATCTCTCCATCGAATACGAGAGCCCCTTTTCCAACCAGTGGTTGGGGCATATCGCCTGTAATTTTAAGCAGAGTATTTCCTGTACTCAGTCCTTCGACTTGATATGTTCCACAAGCATTGGTCCTTCTGTGTCCTAGGGCTACAAGCCTTCTTTTTACTTTTTCATTGATATCAGGAGCCCCGGCTGCTCCTGCTATTCCACACATATTTACTCCTTTTTTCCGTTCTAGTCGGTGTATACACGTGTCATATCCCTATTTATTGTTTTTTATCGTTTTTTAATTCAATAGAGTACACCAATTAGGATAAGAAAAGTTATGAGTTTACGAATTATAAAGTTACGAACTAAGAAGAATAAAGAATTATAAAGCTATGAATTAAAAAGGATAAAAGTTATAAAATCATAAATTAAAAATAATAAAATTATAAGGTTATGAATTAAGAAAAGCAAGAAACAGCAAGTTAAGAATATAAAAGTTGCGATTTAAAAAAGGGAATTCCGTTTTTATTTCCGCTTTTTAGCTTCAGATTCTTGCCTTTATCCCAGTCTCATCCGGAGATTCTTCCCTTACGACTTCGATTGCATAGACTGGGTCCCCTTTCAGGGCAGCAAAAGGGTTCATCGCGCTCTTCTCATCCCCTATCCAGATTGAGTTTGCACAGTAAAGACAGCAACAGCGGGTCGGATACAGGATGTTCTCAGGTCTGTAGACGCTGCAGCAGTTACTTCCTCGCAGAACTCCGTATTTACAGAGGACAAGTTGCCTTGTAAGGTGCAACTCCTATTCAAGGCTATCCTGGTTATACTTCTGGCTATTCGGTTCATTAAAATCCAGAATTTCACCCCATTTATAATATGTAATATATACTTTAAAAACTTCTGGATTTGCACCTTATCATAAATAATTTTGAATGTTATAATCTAAAATAAATTTTTTAGTTCCTTATTTTATCTCAATAAAAATAGCCGGATAGGATGCTCATCAAGCGAGAAATCTGATCAAAAGACACTTCTGCCCCTGCATCCCTCTACCGAGCCCTAACGCAATTTCCGGAGAATCGTTAATGGGTTCATGCATATCATCCCCTTATGGCGGGACAGAAACGGAAAAATCCGGATACTGCTTTAACAGGAGGAACTGTCTGTCTGTAGACATTTAAATTTACGTAGAACTTATATTTAACACTTTTCTTATAAATCGTAATAATAAATTGAACTGTACTGGGTTATATTATTAAATAAGTTTTCACTAAAAGATACGGGTAAAAAAATAACAACTTGAGCGAAAAGAGGTTGGATAAAATTAAAATATCCATGCTAGTCAAGGTGAGTGTTCCGAAAAATTAAAAATGGATTTCCTGAGAGCTGAAACAGAAGTTAGGAGGAATTAAAAAGCTGAGTATTAAAGATAGCGAAAATTAATAAAGTAAAAAGATTAGATTGAATCTTCCGTGCCAGTCAATCTCTGGTATTTTCTATAACGTGCTTTCCCCTTTCTGCAGGCACAATTGTCAGTTCAGCATCTGGAAATTCCCTCTCAAGCGGCTCTCCATCTGCGATCCTGTCCATGGTAATAGCAATTGCTGCAACTTCGGAATGGGGCTGGCTTCCAACTGCGACGTTCCAGTCCGCGAGCTGGTAAATTTCAGGAGGGACTTTTTCTGCTCCTACGACAATCATAAGCCTGTCACAGCTTTTAAGCTCATCAGTGACGCCGGGAAGATTGACTCCGTACATAGAAAGATGGCAGACTTTTCCGCCAGCATCTTTCCATTCCCGGATCTCCTGCTTAAAATTGACGTTATTCTTAACGTAGAAGTTCCCGCCCCAGCGCCTGACAACATCCTCAAGCGTCTGTACTATTCCTGGGTCGTCTGAGGCGAGGAGCATACCTTCTGCACCGAGCAGACGGGCAGTTAAGCCCACATGGGTGGTAATTCTCTTATCCCTTTCCGGGCGGTGCCCAAGGCGCAGTAGAACAATCCTTTTCATGCTCGTGCTAACACCCTGCAAGGTATTAAAAGATTTCACTGAAAAAAAGAGAAGATTACTGGAACCCGTAGGTTCCGGGGACCCTTCTTAGAAGCATGCCCTCAACAACTATCGGATTTGTTCTCTGTGCAGTTGCCAATGCGTTTTCTAACTTGAATTCTTTCTCAGCATAGATTGTGAGGATTGAGTCTCCTTTTCGAACAGACTCACCCATTTTCTTATGGATAGAGACTCCGGCCCCCTTGTCATTAGGAGCACCTGCAAGCCTGGCTATCTCGATTATCCATCTATTGTCAAATTCGATGACATACCCGTCTGCAGAAGCAAAGATATCGGCTGTATATTGCCCTACCTGTATATCATCCGATTTTATGTTCGGATCTCCGCCCTGGGCTTCAATGATCTGTCTCATCTTCTCAAGGGCTTTCCCGCTCCGCAGGGTTTCAAGTGCAATTTCTTTTCCGCGCTCTCTTGGAGCCGCACCTCCCATTTCTAGCATAATACCCGCAATTGCAGCACTCTTCTCAATAAGGCTGTTTGGACCTTCCATGCTTTCCAGCACTTTCATAGCCTCCCGTACTTCCAGCGAAGGTCCAACTTTTCTTCCTATGGGCGAGGAGCCGTAGGTAATTGCACACTCGACGTTCATTCCAAGCCTGTGCCCAAGATTAATCAGGTCTCCTGCAAGTTTTTGTCCGTCCTGAACAGTGGGAACCTTTGTACTTGGACCGACAGGGATATCCATCACCACATTGTCGGCTCCTATAGCTCCTTTTTTTGCCATAATCGAGGCAAGCATCTGATAGTAAGGGTCAATGGAGAGTGGGTATTCAACCCTAATGAGCTTGTCATCAGCAGGCGCGATATTGGTGGCTCCACCCCAGACAAGTGCACCCCCTACTTTTTCGGTTATTTCTTTGACTTCCTGGGAACTGAATTCTACAGGACAGAGCACTTCCATGAGGTCGGCAGTCCCGCCTGCCCCTGTAATCGCCCTGGAACTTGTTTTCGGAATAAGAAGCCCATTTGCAGCTACAATAGGGACAACCAGCAAAGAGATCTTATTACCGGGAACTCCTCCTATTGAATGTTTGTCCATTATTGGGTGAGTATCAAATTCAATCGTGTCCCCACTCTCGATCATAGCCTTTGTTAGCCATTCGACCTCGTCATCTGTCATTCCGTGGATATAGGAAGATGTTATAAAAGCGGAGAGTTCGATATCACTGAGATTCTCTTCCACGATATCGTTTACGAGTATTTTGATATCATCCTGCACTACAGGTTTTTTATCCATGAGTTTCTTGATTACAGTTACAGATTTTGAGCGGTATGCCGGGACAACCTCAACAGGTTTATCCCAATCCCGAAAGTGCTCATATACTTCGTAAAAAATTCCCAGCGTGCCCGGAGGAACCATATCATCCGTTGTATCCACAATGGCAGAAAGGCTTTCATGCCCATGGATACGGACTCTATCTCCCTCATTAACCCCCAGTTCCTTCGCGTCGGCAATATTTAGCAACACTTTGTGCTGCCCAATTTTTATATTGAAATGTTCAAGCTTCAACTGCATGAGTAAACTCCTTCCGTTTCGTTCTCATTATAATTGTGAATTTGTCACTATAATTCATTTCCCCTGAGCTCCGACTTTATACCTGTTTTTTATCAGGAAACTGACAGCCGGCCTGAGAAATCCTGTAGATAATTAATATACCTGTGATATGTGTAAATAATAAATATTAAACTGAGGTAACATATTAACCTTCATATTATTTTAAGTAAATCCGCAAAAACTTTAAGACAGGTAAAAAAAGCTTAAAAATTATATAAAAGGAAGATCAATAGGTATGCCAATATTTGGCTCCCCAAATGCCTGTATCGCATAGAGATATTAAAGATCTCAAAAACTTTCAAGAGCTTAAACCGACCCTAATAAGGATTTAAGAAATAAATTAAGTTGGAAATTGTACTTCTTTTTTCAATATATCAAGTGATACTGTTTTAATAGTTATTTAACCATAATTCAGGCATTGTTTAGCTATTAGTCAGTCATTATCATGGATTGCCAATCTACTACTGTTTAGTTATATCTATGATCGGTCCAAGAATACCGGTTCATTATTTTATCCTATTAAATTATTTCACGTTTCCAGATTAAATTTCCGGATTATATTATACATATTATCTTCTAGCTTAATTTGCTACTTCTTTAGCTTAATTTGGCTACAGTTCAGTATCCAATACAAATCGTCACCATGCAGCTGCATTATAATCAATAATTACTCAGATCACTTACTCATCTTGTTATTTACCGTAGTCACGCCTGGATATGGAAACAAGCCCTTTTGCAACCACCAGTGAAATAATTCCTATAAGCGCTGCAGTTAAGAGCACCATAAGCAGGTTTTCCTCGTCAGCAAATCTAAACATTAAAATGAACAAAATAATGTTAAATACAGCTCCAACGGCCAGCAAGACTATTGCCGGGCCTCTTAAAGCTTTTCCAGTATCCCTAACCATTTGTCCAATCCATCCTGAAACAAGTCGTTAAATTAAGGTTTAAAGGCCTATAATACCAAATTCCCGAATAAACTAATTAAATTTTAATGAAATAGACTGTTTCCATAACCGAAACCAGATGCTAAAACTCATGAATAACGTGAATCTGTAGCCAAGCGTAATGGTTACTGTGATTTATCAAAGAATTGAGGTAATTGCATATAAATCTTAGGTAATTGAAATTCCTCAAATTCAGGCAAACCGGGAAACTCAAATTTTAAAAACAGATTGTTTAAGAACAGCAAAGAAAGCGTACGCGTTAATATTACTAAACTCCATCTTTAATATAGCATGCCCAATAATTATTGAAAACTATACTAAAAATTATACTAGAATTATACCAAAAATTATACTAAAAATTATACCAAAAATTATACTAAAAATTATACTAAAAATTATACCAATATTTTAAGCAAGTAGGTTAATATCTAAATAAACACCTGCTCTAAAGTACTTTGCAGAATCAATATCAAGAGAATGCTGGCAAGTTGACAGCTTTCATCTCCACCTGCAATCTTCCGGTTCCCATCGGAAGCTTCCGAGGGAGGGAACTTCCCACCTTAGAATTAAATATCCTTTTACTCTCTGGTTAAATGGATTATTATTTAGTAGAAATTTTCTTTGTCAGAAGGCATCTACAAAATCGGACTCATTAAAGATCCATATCAGAGAAATTCAAGACATAACGATACGTAGTACTCTCTTGCGATCTTCTTGAGCCATTCAGGCACCAGACAGTATTTGTCAACTATAAGCTCATTCAAGTAATACAGAGCCTCCTCAGTTTTACAGTCACAGAGCCGCCTTACTGCCGTCCTCCTTCCCCATGCTGATCTCTCATCATCCAGAGCTTCAAGGTAAAGCTGGTATTCTCTATTATTTTCCATTACATTATAAATATCTACCAATCAATATAAATATTTGTATTGTACTATGAACTAAAACATGTTAAGTACATCCTGCCGTAAATTTTCCTGAGCTTTTCCGGAGGTTAAAAACAGCTAATAAGTCTAACAAAAAACTGATGAATCTACAAGTTACAGGAGAAACTACAAAATTCCCATGTACGAAATGATTATTAGGAAACTATTATATAAAAAATTGACCAAGTGCTTCTGAAGAATGTGTAAAAACGCTGCAAAATATCATACAAAACGAGAAAATAAGAAAATAGAATTCTCATACAGTGATCAGTTGATGAGAATTCTTGCACAAGGTCTTGTTCGCTATGCTCTAGTATGTAAAACAATAGCTAAAAACGATATATAATTAACGGGAATTAAATTTTAAACCCGGAGAGATATTGGTCGGTATTGAAATGTTTAATTGGAGCGATTATTTTAACCATGTTGCTAATTTTTTGCTGGAGTAAATTATTTAGGAGGAAAGCACAAAAAAAGAGATGAAACAGAGAAAAAGAAAGGATATTGGAGTTCGCAAAATCTTTAAAGAATTTTAACTTAATACACCTTGGTTTAGATAAAACTATTGCCATAATTGTGTAGATTCATCAGTGAGATTTGAGTTATTTGTTAATAGTTGATGGATTCGCAGACAAGAATTAGCCAGACTCACTTTGTACTTATAATAAACTCGCTATAATAAACCCGCAGGTAACAGCATAATGACCTATATCATTTTTAATGGCTTCATCTTGAGCTTATGGCTTTTACTGGGTCGAGTTTTGCTGCCTGCTGAGCAGGATATATACCCGCAATTAAATTCAGAAGGAAAACCGCAATTATAGTAAATAGAATATCTTGTGCCCGAATTACGATGGGAATTGTGGTAGGACCTCCATAGATTTCGGGAGAAGTACCTGGGATTTCATACTGGCCTATTGCCATAGCTATTGCAACCCCTGTCAGGGTACCGACAAGAGCTCCTAGCAAGCCGAGAATGCCGCTTTGAAGAAGGAAAATTGTCCGGATACCCGAAACTGTGGCACCCATAGCGCGAAGCATACCTATCTGGCGTGTCGCGCCTATAACTGCCAGATTCAAAGTGCTGACCACGCCGAAAGAAGCAATTACGACAATCAAGCCGAGCACGACGGTATTAGAGGTACTCTCAATGGCAATAGTCCTAAGAATTTCGGGATTGGTTTCAGTCCAGCCTCTTGCATTATAGCCTGTTTTTTCGATCTCGGCAGCTACTTCCATGTCCCTGTTAAAATCCTCAAGCCTTACAGAAAGTCCGTTAATTACATCCGCAACATCATAAAATTCCTGGGCGGTATCCAGGGAAGTATAAGTGAGGGATTCATCCAGAGGAGAGCCAGTATGAAAGATCCCGACAACCCTTAGGGAGAGAGGATTAGCATTGGGAAAAGACACATCAACGGAATCGCCCAGATTAACCTCAAGTTTATCTGCCAGCATCGAGCCGATTACTACCGTGTTTCTGGAATATTCAAGTTCCCTGAAGTTTCCTTCTACCATATCGGCTTCAATATCACTGATATTGTTTTCCTGTTGAGGAAGTACGCCTCTTAGCTCGGCGTTGAGTGAATTTGTCTTGAACCTGAAGGAAGCTTCTCCAGTAAGAAAGGGAGAAACCGTAGAAACACCTTCGATCTTAGATATATCGCCTGCCAGGGTCCTGTAAAGATAGATATAGTCTTCACCTTCCCTCGGTGAGACTAAGACGTGAGAAAGTTTATTCACTGTAGTGTCGTAGAGTTCGCCCGTGAAACCAACCATAAGCGCCTGGGAAACGGTAAGTATCATAACGGCGAGAGCTATCGCTCCAACTGAAAGAATTGTCTGAAATCTTCTTGCCCGTATCTGCCTTAATGAAATAAAGAATTCGTAGCGCATTGGTTCACAGCTCTGCTTCTTAAGTTTCCCTGTCATTCCTATTTTGGAGTTCTCTCAGTTAATGTCGCTTTGAATTTTATATTTCTTTGAATCTGTTTCTTTGAATCTGTTTCTTTGAATCTGTTTCTTTGAATCTGTTTCTTTGAATCTGTTTCTTTGAATCTGTTTCTTTGAATCTGTTTCTTTGAACCTATTTCTTTGAACCTTATACTTAAATGACAGATTCATCTCCGAGTTTTCCTCAAAAAGACCGACACCAGAATAAGTCCTATAATTCCCGCAACTGAAGGAAACCCGGGAATTCCATCTTTATCATTCTCACCCGGGGTTACTGTCCTGTTGTCGGTATTATTTATCTGACTTACATTTGAAACCGTTGAAAGGTCGGATTCGATTATAGTTTCCCTGCGCTCAATAATGTCACCATCGTTTCCCAGAAGCTCGATCTCAAGCCTGTAGACTCCTTCCGGAAGCCTCTTATTCCAGGCAACCTCAACAGTTTCATCGTCATTGTTCAGGAGCACAGGAACCCTTGTTCGGACAGATTCTATCAGCCCTGAGGTTCTATCTCCTGAATTTTCAGCCAGTCCATATACAGAAAATATTAGATCTCCCTCAAAGGGCACCTGGGAGCGCCCAAAAACCGTTGCACTGGCTCCGGTTTCATCTTCGTAGATATCGGTAATCTCAGCATCGTCCCTAGCAGTAAACCTTTCGCTTGAACTTATAAATTCCCTTTGAGGAGAATATGTCTGAATTTTGACCCGGCCTACATATTCCTTATTGTTCTCAAGAAGTGTACCCCAGGGAGTGGAAAAGACATCTGGGGCGCTGGTAAGGGATAATTTTTCGGACTTTGTGGAGTAAACAACGTCCGAGCCGCTTATAAGCATGTATTCGATGTCAAAAAGTGAGGCTTCTTTTGGGGAAAGTGCAACACTTATTCCCTGGGAATTAGGGACCAGATCATTGACCTGTAGCTTTGGAGCAGAACTGCTGCCGTAAGCAAAGTTATATTCCATCTCTGAAACAACCTGCCTCCCGTCAAGAAGCCGGGCCTTTGCTATATAAGCTCCGCGTTCAGGATTGCTGACGCTCCAGAAACCAACCTTTGTAACTTCAACACCCGCAGGAAAACTGCCAAGTAAAAGCACCTGTCTGTCAAGCGTTCTCTCACGCATCCTTTCGGAACTTACAAGGAGTACCTCAAGACTAAGGTTTTCTTCGGGCTGGGTCGAATAAAGAGTAACATCAAAGGATTCAATATCACTATAAAGTTCGGTTATGTGAACCGTATTATTTTCTCCGGAAGGAGAAACGTCTGCTGCAAATGCTGGAGTGGTGGAAAGGATAGATAAAACAAATAAAAAAAACACGGCTTTCATTGTCTTTTTTCCCCGATTCAATTGTCAGAAAGATTGTTTTGATGTTATTTAAAAGAAATGTAACTTGAGGAAAGATAGTTTTTTGGTTTAGAGAAAAACATAAGCCGATCAGGGATGGAAAATGGGAAAGGACGCACTAGGTTAAAGGCAAAAAATAAGAAAACAAACCTCAGAAGATAAATACCTGAAATCAGTCAGTTTTTAAAGTAAATAAACAAAACCTGTAGTGAATCCGAAAGTATTTATTCTTTAGTTGAGGTATATGAGGAGGAATATTAAAAATAAACAAGTTTACTTGATTTGCATCCTCAGGAGAAAACAATCGCCAACTTATTAGAATTACAAACGTAAGTATAAAAATAAGTTTTAAAAATAGGGTTTTCGAGCAAAAGGTGTGGTAAAAAATGGAAAAGAAAAGTGTCTTGATCCTGGGAACCGCCTCCCACGTTGGGAAAAGTTCAGTCGTGACTGCCATATGCAGGATCCTGTCGAGAGAGTACAGGGTTGCCCCTTTCAAGGCTCAGAACATGAGCCTGAATTCCTGGATCACAAAGGATGGAAAGGAAATCGGAATTGCCCAGGCAATCCAGGCAAAAGCCGCAGGTACCGAACCCACTGCCGATATGAACCCTGTTCTTCTCAAACCCAAAGGAGACTGCGTTTCCCAGATAATCCTTCTGGGAGAGCCTTATGCTGACAGGAGTGCAGGTCAGTATTACGATTCCATTGCAGAGATGAATGAAGTTCTCGCAGGAGCTCTCGAAAGACTTTACAAGGAACATGATATTATTGTTATGGAAGGGGCTGGGGGAGCTGCAGAGATTAACCTTTATGAGAGGGATATCGTGAATATTGGCACTGCAAGGCTTACGCAGGCTCCTATAATCCTTGTTGGGGATATAGAAAGAGGAGGCGTTTTTGCAAGCCTTTACGGCACAGTTGAACTTCTTCCTGAGGATGTACGGAAAAATGTCAGGGGTTTTATTATCAATAAATTCAGAGGCGACCTGAAAATCCTGAAACCAGGTCTCAAGCAGCTTGAAGAAAAGACAGGCATCCCTGTACTTGGAGTCCTTCCTTTTTTCAAGTTCAATATTCCCTCGGAAGATTCGGTCTCGATTGAGGATAAAGAAGAAACAAAAAACGAAAAACCGATAGAAATCGCAGTTATCCGCCTTCCCAGGATTTCGAATTTTACGGACTTCGAACCCTTGGAAAGGTTTGCTAAAGTTCGCTACGTGGAGATTGATGAAGATCTCGGAAACCCGGACGCAATCATGATCCCGGGCACAAAGAATACAGTTAATGACCTGCTCGACCTTAAAGCAAGTGGTATGGCTGAAAAAATTCAAGCCTTCAAGGGAAGAATCCCGATTTTCGGAATCTGTGGCGGCTACCAGATGCTTGGCAAGATAATTTACGATTCCGGAGTCGAAAACGGAGTTGAAGCGCAATTTGAAGGTCTTGGACTTCTGGATATAAGGACAAGATTCGGAGAATACAAAAAGCGAACGGTCCAGGTTACAAAGAAAGTGAATGCTTATGGCCCCATACTGGCTCCTATAGACGGCGAGGAGATCAAAGGATATGAGATCCATATGGGAATAACCGACTCCTACCGCAATGTCTTCGGGGATGATGGTGCAATTGACGAAGCCGGTCTGGTAATTGGCACCTATCTGCACGGGCTCTTTGACAACAAAAATATAAGAGATGCACTTATGAGATACCTCTATGAGAAAAAAGGGCTTGAGTACAGGCCTGATAATGCCATGACCGAAAACGACGCCTACGAAGAACTCGCAAATGTAGTCGAGCAGAATCTTGAAATGGAAAAAATCTACGAGATAATCGGAATCTAAAAAAGGTTTTTACAGTGTGTACGCATTGTATAAATATAAAATATAACAATAATCAGGATCTACCAGATAGAAAAACCTGATAAAGCTTATTTTAGAAAAGGATTGAGCGGTTTCAGGAGAGTATTGGGAATAGTTGGAACAAAAAAATTATATAATCGGGGAATAGGTACAGTGTTCGCGGAGGGTATGACCGGCCTCTGGAAACCGCTCAATAATAAGTGATCTATTGCTAGTTATTTATATATTGTGAATTTGTTCGATTATAATTTCAAATTTTAACATTTATGTTAAAATCCCCCGAAATCTCCTGACCAGAAAGATACATAATCCGTTGACCTGAAACCGCTGACCTGAAACCGCTGACCTGAAACCGTTGCGCCGGTTTATCGCGCCGGAGAGGATTTGGGGATAAGGTTCTCAAATCCAAAAACCATATCATTTTTGATCAAATTTTTCTTAAAAACTTATAGGATTTGGGAGAAAATAAGTAAAGTTTCTATCACATAAATAAGCCCTAAGCCCTCTTGAGCGAACGAAGTGAGCGAAAAGGGCAGCGTGCTCCCGAAGCGCAATTCGGGGCGTGCTCCCGAGGCGCAATTCGGGGCGTGCTCCCGAGGCGCAATTCGGGGCGTGCTCCCGAGGCGCAATTCGGGCGAGACGGAACTCGGGTTTTAGAACATCTTGACCTTCATGCCGAGTCCATTACTGACAGCCCTCTCATAAACAAGGTGCGCGCTTGCAACATCCTGAATGGCAAGACCTGTTGAGTCAAAAATAGTAATTTCCTCTTCACTTGTCCTGCCTGGCTTCAGGCCGACAATCACCTCGCCAAGCTGGGCATGAATATCATTTTCCGAAATGTAGTGTTTTGAGAGAGGGACATTTACTTCTCCTGAATGGAGGGCTTGGACCATATCGTCCACAATAATCTTGGACCGAATTAAAAGTTCGGGGTCAAGTTCTTCTTTTCCTATAGCATCGGCGCCTATTGCGTTTATGTGAGTGCCTTCTTTGATCCACTGAGCCTTTACTATAGGTTTCCGAGTAGGAGTAGCCGTGACGAGAATATCACAATCACAGACCTTCTCAATGCTATCTTCATAATGGATTTCACAGGGGGTGATGCCTGCCATTTCCCGGATAAGCTGCTCAGAACTTTCTTTTGTCCTGGAGGTAACTCTCACAAGTCCGGGCTCAAAAATCTCACAGAGAGCTTCGAGCTGGGTTTTTGCCTGGTTTCCGGCTCCTACCAGGCCTATGACCTTTGAGTCTTTTCTTGCAAGGTATTTTGCGGCTATCCCGCCTGCAGCTCCGGTCCGGACATCGGTCAGGTAGGTTCCGTCCATAACTGCTATAGGAGCACCTGTTTCCGGGGAAATGAGGACAATAAGCGCCATTACTGTGGGGAGTCCACGAGCAGGGTTTCCAGGGTGGACGTTTACAATTTTCACGCCAGTAATATTCTCTTCCTCAAGATACGCGGGCATTGTACGCAGGTCTCCGTTATAGGCCGTATAATAGAGATACGATTTGGGAGGCATCTGGACTCTTCCAAACCCATGCTGCCTGAAAGCCTGTTCCACGACCTGCATAACAGAACTCATATCCATAACACTTTTTACTTCTTCTTGAGCCAGCCATAAGACATCCATAGTATAACCCTCCAGCCTGAACCGTGAGCTGGCTCACAGCTGAAAACCAAGATAAAATTGAACAGAACCGAAACAAAAACCTAAGATACAAACCTACGGCCTGAGACCACACATTATCATTTTTATTTGCGCAAATATGTATATATAACATATATCTTCACTCATTTAAAGAACTCCCTTCCTAAAAGGAGACAACCGTTAATGAGAGATATGCATGAAAGTTCAGCTGATTTTTCAGGTTCCTGTATGAAAGAGGAAGTGCTCAAAGGAAAATTGCTCAGGCCTGCGCGGGATATCAGGAGCATACTCAGGTGGGGTTATCCCAAGTTTTCGACTATCCGATTTGTGGCTGACCATTTTCAGCTCAGCTTGGAAGAAAGGCATATTCTCACAAGGGTAATTATGCCCCCTGACAGGATCGTCTCCAGGATCAGCAAGAGAATCGACTGCTCAGGCATAAAAGATAGAAAACTTCTCCTTGACGGGTACAATGTTCTCCTTAGTGTGGACAGCCTGCTAAAAAAAGAACCCATGTGGTTCTGCGATGACGGGTATATAAGAGACACCAGATACTATTTCAGCAAGGCAAAACAGGCTGAAGATATCGAAGAAGCCCTTGATGTAGTCCTGGGATTTCTTTCCGAAACCAGCCCAGAATCAGTTTTTTTTCTTTTTGACGCCCAGATAAGTCGCAGCGGGGAACTTGCAGGTTTCACCCGCCATAAATTGAAAGAATATAAAATTTCAGGCGAGGCAAAGACCTCAAAAATCGCGGATTTTGAGCTTAAAACCGAAGGAGGAAATCCAGAAAGAAATGTGATTGTGGCAACTTCCGATGGAATTATCATAGATTCGGTCAAAGAGGTGCTGGATATTCCTGCCTGCCTGATGGAAAAAATGAGAATTGAACCGGTCAGGCTGTATTGATCGGTTACCAGGCACTTCGTTTAAACAACTCAGCCTGCCTGTAAATTTCTTCGGCATCTGCGTACTGCCCTTTCTCTTTTAGCAAATCCGCGTACCCACGAAGGGTTCCGAGATGTCCGGGGTCAAGCTCAAGGGCTTTTTTATACTGGACTTCGGCTTCGTGCCTGTGCCCAAACCTCGCAAGTAGCCTGGCGTACTCGCAATGAGCCTCAACATCTTCAGGGTTCAGTTTAAGAGCATACCTGAAGTGTGCTCTTGCCCCATGAATGAACCCATGTTCTGCAAGCAGACGGGCATAGAAAAGATGAGGGCGCGGATCATCAGGATCGGCTTTGAGGGCTACTATGTAATGTTTTTCAGCATCAAGGGGTTCCCCATTTTCTTCAAGGAGGCGAGCATAACGGAAATTGGATTCCACATGACCAGGTTCAAGCTTAAGAGCTTGAGTATAGTGATATCTTGCCTCGGCGCTTTCCCCTCGTTTTGAAAGCAGAATCCCGTACCCACAATGGGCGTTCACATTCTCATTATCAAGAAGCAGAGCTCTGCTGTACATCTCTTCGGCTTCGTCTGTTTTTTTGAGCCTGTAAAGGAGGCAGCCGTAGTTGCAAAGAGTTTCCACGTGGAAAGGGTTAAGTTTGAGGGCTTTTTCATACTGAGCCTGTGCAGCTTCAGTTTCCCCCATTCTCGCCAGGACTATCCCGTATCCGCAAAGCGCTTCGACATTTTCAGAATTCTCAGAGAGCACTTCTTTGAATTCGCGTACTGCAAGTTCGTCAAATCCCAGCAGAAAAGCCGTTTTTCCCGCCTCCATAAGCGCATCTTCCCGGGTTTTTCCTGAGAATAGCGAAGCACAGGCTCTGGAAATTACATATTTTTCCCTGTGCATAGATTCTTTGCCAAAAATAGATGAGAGTTTCAGCAGGGTTTCCTGAGAAAGCGCATGCTCATTTGAGAAGGAAACGACAAACTCAATGACCTCATCCAGGTCACAGTTATCGGCTGCAACGTCTTCAATTACATGAAAAACAAGCTTGTTTACAGCATCAATCTCCATGCCTAAAGACCTCCTGAAATTTACCTCTAAAGAGAGTTTATCCGGCAGGATATAAATAGTTGGCTGTATAAGTATATTAATAAACAGTGAATGTTTGCTCCTCACAATGTCATAAGGAAATCAAAAACTACAGTTTGAAAAACGAGATACTGGAAAGAAAAGATTAAATGGACTGATCCTGCCTGAATCTCGATCTAAATATTTTTTAATTTCCTCATGTCCTGCTTACACAAACTGGCTGTATCCTGATGCTCTGCCCTTCTTCCGGATCCACTCAGGCAGTTCTTTCCATCTATTTAGACTCTGCTTACATGTAAACTGTAGCGCGTTTCTACGTCATATGTACCTTTAAGTTCTTCTTCGGTCAGAATTCCTTTATCAATCAATCTGCTGAGAGTTCTTCTATCGACTGATTCGACTATATCCCAGAGGTCTTTCTTCATGAGGTAGGGTTTTAACCTGTTGATGCGCCAGAGTTTCCATTCAACCTTCTGCCGCTTGATTTCTACGTTCCCTATTCTCAACACATCAATATCTTTTTCTGTAAGGGTGTTGAGGATACGAGTTCTCAATTCCTCTCTGCGCTTCTCCAGAATCGAGATTGCAGAGACAATATCATCGTACTCAAGTACAACATCCGCAAGATCCATGTCTTCAGGATCCTGCTCATTAATATCAAGTTCCACTATTCTGCCCCCCGGTGTGTATTTAGGATAAAAACTTTTATGATTTTGTTTAATTGATTGATTCTTTAATTAACTGAATTCTTAACTGAGTGGATTTTTAATTGAATGAATTTTTGATTAAGTAGGTTTTTGATATCTGGACTTCTAATTGACTGACTTCAAATTGCTTGGATTTTTAAGCTTATTAATACTTGATTTTAGACTTTGACATTTATAAGCCTGCCTTTACAAAAGGAAATTGAAAACCTTAGCGTATTGGGCGCTCGAAGAGTTTCTCTTGAGGTTTGGAAACGTTTATTGTATAAAAATTCCTTTGGTATATGGAAGAAAAACTCGGATTTGCATCCCTGAGAGGTTCTTGAGTAGAGGTGACCCCGTGGTATCAAAAAAGGTTTTCAGGAAAATTGCCGCAAAAGAAGAGCTGCTTCTCCTTTTACCGGAGATAGACCGCATTTTTGATTCGGAACATGCTGTGTTTAGAATTGATACTGAACCGGTGATGATCGTAGGGGATATTCACGGGGATTTACAGGCACTGGAATACGTAATAGAAAAAAGGGAAGAAATGAATTGTAAGAACTTTCTTTTTCTCGGGGATTACGTGGATAGAGGACCTCAGGGTACCGAGGTTCTTATAAGGCTTTTCCGGATGAAGCTTGAAGACCCGGATCATATCTTCCTGTTAAGGGGAAATCACGAAACTGTGGATATGAACATCTACTATGGTTTTTTAGCGGAGATCGGATTTGATGAGGAATTTCTCCTTAGAGTAAGCCAGACATATGATAAAATGCCGATAGCGGCTGTACTATCAGGGCACACATTCTGCGTACATGGAGGGATCAATGGGATAGGCAGCATTAATGATATCAGGAAGGAAAAAGCTTTTCCCTATCTCTGGAATGATCCTTCGAACCGTCCCGGACTCACCACTTCGAGGAGAGGTTCAACTGTAAAGGAATTCGGGCCTGACATTGTAGATGGATTTTTAAAGACAAATCATCTGAAAAGAATAGTGAGAGGTCATACAGCCCTTGACAAAGGGTACAGGTGGTGGTTTGACGGAAAACTGCTCTCACTTTTTTCCTGCCCGGACTATGTCGGACTTGGGAATACAGCAGCTTTTGCCCTGTTTGAAAAAGAGAATATAAAGCTGTTCGTCTTCGGGAATCAGCAGGAATAAAAGAAAGTTTACTCTTATTGAACCACTAATTTCCAGAAAAATTCTATCTGTAATGTGTCTTCTGAGAACTCTACTCGGAAATGCCCGAGAATCTCGTTTCATATCCTGGGATTAATCAAAGTAAAAAAGAAAATGCCGGGTTGGATGCTATTATAGGCAGGATAACAGATTCGAAAAGCCTGATGACATAAAGATCCAGACTTTTATCTTAGTCCAGAATTATCCAGGTTTCTGTCATCTTGCTTCCTATATCCGGATCGAGCTGCATGGCCTTCATATATTCCTTTTTGGCTTCATCAAAGCGACCCATCTTTCTCATAAGAAGGCCGTAGCTGTAGTGAAGGGGAGGGTAATACGGATTTAGGGCAAGTGCCTTCTTATATTCTTCCTCGGCTTCGGATAAGCGTCCAATTTCTGAAAGAAGGTTTCCGTAGCTGTAATGTCCTTCTGCACTCTCAGGGTCCAGACTGAGCGCTTTCTTGTATTCCATCTCAGCTTCATACCGCCTTCCAAAACGAGCAAGGAGATTTGCATAATTAGTATGAACTTTTGCATCGTTTTGATCAAGGGCAAGAGCTTCCATGTACTGAGCCTCTGCTTCTGAGACCCTGCCTTCTCTTGCGAGGAGATTCCCATAATTAAAAAGAGTACGCCTATGCCTGGGGTTGAGAGAGAGAGCCTTTCTGTACTCGACTTCGGCTTCTGAAGAACGCCCCAGGAAAGAGAGCAGGACCCCATAGTTGTGGTGGAGGCTTGGATCTTCAGGGTCCAATTCTATTGCACGCCTGTACTCCTTTTCCGCATCTCTCAGTCTTCCCAGCTCAAAAAGCAGGTTTGCGTACCCGCCTCGTGCAGGGACATAGTCAGGATCAACCGTAAGCGCCCTTAAATAGTACTCTTCAGCTTCCCTTACATACCCGTAATCGGTCAGGAGATGAGCGTATCCTGCATTCGCCTTTACATGCTGTGGTGAAGCTTTAAGTACGGTTTTATATTCCTTCTCAGCATCCTCAGTCTTTCCAAGTTCCAAAAGAAATTCAGCGTAGGCACACCTTACATCTCCGTTCTCTGGATTTTCTTTCAGAGCCTCCAGATAACTTGCCTTCGCCTCAGGGAAAAAGCCCAGAACATGAGCCGCAGTGCCAAGTGCAAAGCAGGCGTCCTCACGGAGTTTTCCGGAGGCTCGAGTAAAGCATGCTTTTGCGAAAACATATTCTTCCATGACCATTTTCTGCTGCTTGCAAGCACTGGAAAGATCAAGCAAGATTGTGAGGGAAATGGATTTCCTTTCCGCAAGTTCCAGGGCAAAGTCAACTGCAGAGCACAGATTTTTCTGGTCGGATCCGATTATTCCAACAACATTATATACAAAGTCATCAATTGCATCGAAGTCCATACATCCGGCACCTCAGAAAAGCCATTTTTTTAGGGGGATAAGTGAAACTATCTCTGTAACATCCGGACTATATTTTACATTTGATAGAATATATTAGTGCGTGAGTATTGCAAAGTATCTGGGGTATATTATTATTTTATAAATAGTGCGTTAGATCACGAACATAATATTATACCTATCATATAACAGGCTATCCCTTTTTCTCGCTAAATCAAACAGTTGCCTGCTTAGAGCAACAACACTTTCCTGGTAAAACAGGCTTTTCAGAATAAGGGTAGCCCTGTTAAAGTAGAATGACTTAAAAAATAAATAGAAATTTATAAAATGAAGTAATTATTTCCTGTAAAAAGAAAGAAAATACAATTAACTAAAATAGGTTGAGAATAATTAATCTACTTTGAACAACAGTATTTAAATTTAAGGATATAAAATCAAGAATGAGGAGTTTATGAGATATTCATACATTTATAAAACTCTCCGGCAATAGTGTTCTCTTGGAAATAACCCAAAGGAAAATATATAAGAAGGGTAGTAGCTCCTCACGGTAAGATTTAAAATTAACATTTAAATTACTGATAATACGTATTGGGAATTATTAATAAGTACATCTCAATACTAATAAATATCCAAAATCCTGAAAATGATCAGTATGTTTTTTAAACTTTTGTCTATTTTCCTGATTATCCCAATTATTGAGCTTTACTTACTCATCAAAATAGGGAAAGTCATCGGGGCATTAAATACCGTGCTCATTATTTTAATAACTGCAAGCCTGGGCGCTTACCTGACAAAATCCCAGGGTTTCCGCGTGCTCCGCGAGATCCAGGAGGCAACGAGCAGAGGTTACATGCCAGGAAATGAGCTTCTTCACGGGTTCTTCGTACTGGTTGGCGGCTTTGCCCTTCTAACTCCGGGTTTCCTGTCCGATATAATAGGGCTCTCCATGCTCATACCCCAGATGAGGGAAATTTATGTGGGATTCGCAAAAGGGATTATAAGAAAAAAGATACAGAGCGGTCAGTGGCAGATGAGAATGTATACTAATTTTCGATAACTTTAAGTATTCACTTTTGCCCTGACAAAAGAATCAAAAACTCATTAATCATTTTAAGCTTGTTCTGATAACTTGGATGAAATATCTGGCAACTCCTGCTTTGAAAAGGTAGAAAACGTATAATATGAAAAGGAGCAGTGTAAATCCTTCTATCAAAGTTATTTGCCTCATTACTACTTGTCTGATTGATTTCCGACCGATGAGCCGGAATCGGCCACATCCTTCACCCGTTCTTTTGCTACCTTCTCAGCGTCGTCAAGGATTTCTATCCGGTATCCTTTCTCAGAGAGAACCCTGATTCGTTCTCCCGAGAGTGTTCCCTGGATCTCAAATGAACCATCCGCAAGCTGCTTTGCCGTTTGGCCAAAGACATCAAGATCATACAGGCTTTGAAGATCGCGCAACCGGTCCCATGTATCGGTGCGTATCCTTACAATATAAAGACCCACGAAAATCAGTCCTTCCTTCAGGGATCTTTACCCTGGAAAAGCCGTTAAGATCGAGGATTACTGCCCTGCTGCAGCCAGGCAAAGTTCATTCATGGCGGCGCAGACATCCTGAATAATATTGCTCATATCACTGAAAGGTGGAACGAATTCCTGCCCGAACTCGATAGTATAAGCGTAAACTTTCCTGTTAAGTCTGTTTACTATATGACGGCTAAAAGCATAGTCGTCTGATGTCGCGGATGTCGGATAGAGTCCTACAGACTGTTGAACGGTGTAATTCTCCCCACGTACTGCCGCCAGTGCGTTATTCATACGTTCGGCTAGACTTATAATCCTGTCTTTATCCTGAGTGGATATGAACTCTCCGTAAATTGTGTCATTTAGATTTCCGCGTTTTCCATCATATGTGGGATTCAAAAAGTTCTGTTCAGAATCAGTAGTCTGGTTATTGTCATCTCCCCAATTATACAGTATAAGTCCGCCATAGCTGTGCACATCCACAAAGTAACCGATATTCGGGTAAGTATCAAAGAGATAGCGTACATTGCGGGTTTCCGGCTCGGAAAATGCACTTTGTCCTTTGTACGTGAAACTCGATGGGCTTGAGGAGGTTCCAATTCCACTGCTCCACAGGAAATCGAAATTCCGGTTTAGATCCACACCCTGAGAGGAAGCCCCAGCGTTGGTATTCGGTTTTCGGTTTTTACGCCACCAGAAATGCTGGGGATCACCTGAGTTTGGATTATAGGTCTGGCTGTAGTGTTTGCCATCCGGGTTCACATCAGGAAAAACAAACACATCAAGGTTTTCAAGAATTGCACGGACCTGATCTGCAGGGAAACTCTTTCCTCCATAGGTTAGCTCGCTGCCGGCACGGTAAGCATTGATGAGATTGACCAGAAAGTTTACGCAGATATCCGAACCGCCCCATTCCCGCGCATGTATACTGCCGGTGAACAGTACACCAGTTCGGTCTGTGTTCGTTCCAGTGCGTATACGGACAGCATGAGATATCCTATTCTCCCAGGTGCGATGAGGGAGTTCAATGAGAGTTACGAGATCGGGGTGCATAGCCTGGAGATTGACAAGTGCGGACTCAACCTCATCTGCGGTCATGTAGCCCATTATTGCACGTTCTTTAAATCCCGAAAGCCCGGCAACTTCGGCAAAGCGGTTTACAGGCGAGACTTCCTGCACTCGTTCCTCAGCTACCTGTGAAAGGTCGGAGACTTTCTCCACGATGTAACCTGCCGCTTTGACCTGCCGAACCTGTTCCTCCGTTAAAATACCCGGAACCATAAAACGATCAGCAGCCAGTTGCCGCGCAGAGCTATACTTTAAATCAAGCTCGAATCTATCAAGGGCCCTCAATTCTTCAAGAGTTTTAGCAGTGATTTGAACCGAATAAATTGCCGTTTAGATTACCCCCTCTAATGATTCTCCTTATCCTACCTATGCAGGTACGAATTCCTGCTGGTATTGAGCATGAGCGCCACAGAATCTTCAGCAGGCAGTTATTCAGATAAGCTCTTCCAGGCAGTTATCCAATAAGCTCTCAGTTCTCACATAATCTTGAAAGAATCAATAGCTAGAAAGAATAGACTGCTGTACACCGGTCATTTCAGCAGAGCAGTCTCAGACCTGTACCCTATGCCCCTTCATAACTGTATGCCATATTGCTCAGCGCTTTGACTCTGACCTGTGTTTGTATATATTGATTATTATATAAAAATGGACTCGTGCACAGTTCAGGGAAGCAAAATATACAATAAATTCATATTGCGCAAACCCCTATTTTCATAGGGGAGTTCTGATGGCAGAAAAGCGCTTTGTTTACATGGATCATGCAGCCACTACCTTTACAAAACCTGAAGTGGTTGAAGCTATGCTGCCTTTTTTAAAGGAACATTTCGGAAATCCTTCTTCTCTGTATTCAATAGGGAGAGAAGGTAAAGAGGCAGTAGAAGCCGCTCGTGAGCAGCTTGCAAAAGCTCTGGGGGCTAATTCTGAAGAGATATATTTTACATCAGGGGGAACAGAGTCCGATAACTGGGCTATTAAAGGAACGGCTTTTGCCAGGAGAAAGAGAGGGAAACACATCATCACGACACCAATCGAACATCATGCCGTGCTTTACCCCTGTGAGTACCTGGAAACACAGGGCTTTGATGTTACCTATCTGCCTGTAGATGGGTACGGGCTTGTAGACCCTGCAGAGGTTGAGGCTGCAATCAGGGAGGATACTATTCTTATCTCGGTAATGTATGCAAACAATGAGATTGGGACAATAGAGCCGATTTCTGAGATAGGTGAGATCGCACAAGAGCATGAGATTCCTTTTCATACCGATGCCGTGCAGGTGATAGGTAAAATACCCCTAGATATGAAAAAGAAAGAGAGGAACGTTGACATGCTTTCCCTTTCCGCTCACAAGTTCTATGGGCCCAAGGGAATTGGAGCGCTCTATCTGCGGGAAGGGATAGAAATCGACAACTGCATGCATGGAGGTGGCCAGGAGCGCAAAAAACGAGCAGGAACCGAGAATGTTGCAGGTATAGTTGGATTGGGAAAGGCAATAGAGCTTGCATCAGCAAAGCTTGAGGAGCACGACAGGAAGATGAGAAAAATGAGAGACAGGCTTCTTGCTGGACTTCTGAGAATTCCTCATTGCAGGTTAAACGGACACCCGGAAAAACGTCTTCCAGACAACCTCAACTTAAGTTTTGAATATATTGAAGGGGAATCCCTGCTTCTTATGCTTGACGAGATGGGAGTCTGCTGTTCTACAGGCAGTGCCTGTTCTTCAGGTTCCCTTGAACCCTCGCATGTGCTCAGGGCAATAGGACTGCCTCCGGAAATAACTCAGGGTACGCTTCGCCTGACTCTTGGGGATGAAAATACTGAAGAAGATATTGATTATGTACTTGAAGTCCTGCCTGAAATTGTCGGAAAACTGAGAGCTATATCTCCTTTCTATAAACCCGAAAATATATGTGAGAAATAAAAAGACGTATAAAATAACAAGGTATGGGGGATTATATGTATAATAAAAAAGTTATGGATCACTTCATGAATCCCAGGAACGTAGGGGAAATTGAGGATGCTGACGGCGTTGGAGAAGCAGGAAACCCACATGGGGATCACATGAAGATTTTCCTGAAAATCAGGGATAACCGCATTGAGGACGTAAAGTTCAAGACATTTGGTTGTGCGGCAGCAATTGCATCCAGCAGCATGGCGACTGAAATGATAAAAGGCAAAACCCTGGAAGAGGCCTGGAACCTGACAAACGAGGCAGTTGCTGAAGCTCTTGAAGGTTTGCCTTCAGGCAAACTGGAGTGTTCAGTTGTTTCCAGGGAAGCTATCCACAGGGCAATTAATGATTACAGGAAAAAGCAGGGGCTGGAAACACTTCCGGAGCAGACCTGAAAGAAAAGAACAAAAAAACAATCTTACTCGATTTAACTTTTAAGCTTACTGAAAAGCCGCCTCCCTTACCATAATCACACGAGAGATGCACAAAATCTTTTAGATGTACTGCATTCCGCATCTGCTTACATATCCGTATCTGCTTTACTTACTTATCGTAAAGTTGATCTGGTATTCTCCTGATGATACTCCATGAAAAAAGTAGGAATTATAGTTACTGACCCTGAAGACTGGACAGCCAGAGCACTTACTGATGCAGCAAGAAAGAAAGGTTTTTCTCCTTTTATTCTGGACCTCAGAGCTGCAGAGGTCGGCATTAATACGATAACTGACGAGCCAATAGCCAGGAAATTAACGACAGTCTTTAAAGTAGGAAATATAGATCTCAGCGATCTTGATGCTATAATTGTAAGGGACGTAGGCGCAGGAGCCTTTGAAGGCGTATCTTTAAGGTTTGATATTCTGCGGGAACTGGAAGCCGAAGGAATCCCTGTTGTCAATTCCCCTGAAGCCATCCGGAATGCCGCAAACAAGTACCATGCTTCCTATCTTCTGGCAAGAGACGGACTGCCAGTACCCGAAACTGTGGCAGTACAGGATGTAGAGTCGGCTCTGAGAGTAATATCAAGATTCGGAGATGCTGTTATAAAGCCTGTATTTGGGTATAAGGGAAAGGACATTGCAAGAGTAAAGCATGGGAAAATCAGGTTTTCGGACAGAAAGATAGAATCTTCATCCCTGGAAACAATCTTCAATAAGTTGCTTGAAGAGAGAGGTATGCTCTATATTCAGGAGTTTATAGAGAATCCTGGAAGGGATATTAGAGCCTTTGTCGTTGGCGGGAAGGCTATAGGGGCTATTTACCGTAAAGCGGTATCCGGCTCCTGGATTAACAACCTTAGCCAGGGAGGAAGCGCAGACCGGTGTTCGCTTACGGAAGAGCAAAAAGAAATTGCTGAGAAAGCTGCACTGGCAGTAGGCACAGCTTTTGCAGGTGTAGATATTGTAGAAGGTATGACTGACAATCTAGGAAAAGAAGTTAAGGTTCATTCCAGCCAGACAGGAGGAAGTCCTAAAATTCTTGAGGTCAACGGAACACCGTCAGGAAGAGGTATTTTTGATGCCTGGGGAATAAACCCTGCAGAATATATCATAGAATACATTGTAAGTATATTGTGAAAGAATTATAAATGAAATTCTCCATATAATAACTGAAATCAACTCTTCAAGTAAAGGCCTTAAGTTTATTATTTTTTATGTAGCCAAACCGACAGCAATTGAAATGATCTGAAAATAAGTGTAGAAACCGAGATGTAGATGGATTTGGCAATCGTATCAAAAACCTTTAAGAAATAGATGCGCTTTGAATAAACCCGAGGCAAAGGATGAGTGAATATAAACAGTGTATAGTCACGAGAGACGATTTGAAACTTTCTAAAGGCAAGTTTGCAGTACAGGTAGCTCATGCTGCCATTTCTGCTGCTGAATGGGCAAGCAAAAGTGATCTTGAAAAGTGGAAGGAAGGCGGGCAGAAGAAAATTGTCCTGAGAGTCCCTACAATTAAAGATCTTTATGAGCTTAAGGAAAAGGCAAAGCGGGAAGGACTTCCTACCGCCCTTATACAGGATGCAGGGCTTACGGAAATTCCACCGGGAACGGTTACAGCTCTAGGAATAGGGCCGGCAAAGGGAGAGCTTATAGATAAAATTACGCGGGATCTTAAACTTGTTTAAGTGCTAGAAACCTGAAAACCAGGTTTAGAGAAGCTACATTGAAATTAAGTAGTAGGAGTTATCAATACGATATCTCCTCCGATGACAGATGTTCTGTTGGTATCCGGTCAGGAGGGGTCATGAGAGAACCAGAGGATTCGGGAAAGGAGACAGCCTCAATAATTGCTGTTTTATGCGTATGCCTTATACTTGCCGCACTTACCGGGGTACTGTCTTCGGATTCTATTGAGAATCTTAAAGATGAAGTAACAGGTTATATTATATCAGGACTGGAACCCGGAAGCCAGGAGGTTGTTTTTACACCTGAACCGGCTTTATTTACTTCACCTGCAATACCCAAATATTCTCCCAGGAAAAGTGAACCCACGCCAATCCTGCGAACACCGTTGCAGCCTGGTTTCTCTCTGAGCAGCAACTACCAGACCTCAGAGTTTTTCCAGGGAGGGGTGGGGTATATAAGGGCCAGCATTAAAAATGAAGGGCGAAATCCGATTTTTATTGATAGGTACGGTGTTTCGGTTAGCTCTTCCGAAAGCCGGATTTATTCTGAGGACTGTGGAGTTTTGATTCCTCCCGGTGAGGAGAAGAACCTCGGAGTAATCGCTGTTCAGATTCCTGAAGAAGAAAGCGCCAGTTTCAAGATTGTCCTCTGGCTACTCGCCTCCACTTCTGAGGGTAAATGGCATGAGTACGAATCCTATTCCCTTAAAGATTTCACTGTAAACCTGAAACCAATGCCAGAGAAATCGGCTCCAGTTTACCTATACAATCCTGCTTCTTGCTTTAAAACCATAAACCGACTTGTTGAGCCAGCCGAACCTAGTGTAAGGGGAAAGGCAGCCGAAGTGGCTCGCTTATATCCGGGATCATATAATATCTATCAGATCTGCGCCCTCTTTGACATGGTAAAAGAGGAAATCGAATACGTCAGCGACCCAAGGGGTAATGATATCTGGGAGCCTGCCAACGTTACTCTGAAAATAGGAGCCGGAGACTGTGAAGACCAGGCAATCCTTCTTTCGTCCATGCTTGAGGCTATAGGAGGCACAACCCGGGTTTACCTGACCAACACCCATGCCTTTGCAGCTGTTTATATAGGTAATGGAACCAATGCAACAGAGACCTCAGTAGAAGGAATCAGAGCTTATTACGGAGACGTCGATGTAAATTACCTTACCGACGAATACGGCTCCTGGCTGATGCTCGACCCAACGTCAAGCCTTTATGCAGGCGGACTTCCCGGAAAAACAGCCCAGGTGAGAATTAAGGCAACTGAAGGAGATGAAGCATACAGGAGCTGGACTTTCGTAAACACGAGTGAAGTAAGGGTTATTGATATCAACCCAAGGTGGCCTTTATAACTTCACCAGATACATAATAAAGGAGAGCTTTTTAATCATGCAAGTGCCGGAAATTGAAAAACAGATAGGAATAAACCTTTACTCCACAGATACCGACGGTCTTGGAGGACAGCTCCGCCAGGAAGTGGAAGATTTTATTGTTAAAGAGATTACGAATCGGGAAGAAGGACAGGAAGGAAAATATCTTATCCTTGAACTCGTAAAACGAGATTGGGATACACACCATTTTACCCGGACCCTTGCGAAAATTCTTAAGATAAGCCAGAAAAGGATCAGTGTTGCAGGCACAAAGGATAAACGTGCACTTACCACTCAAAAAATCAGCATTTTTGATATTGATGCCTCCGAAATTGAAAAAATTCATTTAAAAGACATTGAGCTGAAAGTCCTGGGCCGCTCCCGTAAACCCGTAGAATTAGGAGACCTTTGGGGAAATGATTTCATAATTACTATACGGAACATAGCCCGTTCGACTGAGGAAACAGGCAAACTGTTAGAAAAGACTACAAACGAGATCGTAGCTCAGGGCGGCGTCCCAAACTTCTTCGGAATCCAGCGTTTTGGTTCTGTACGCCCTGTTACACATCTGGTAGGGAAAGCCATTGTAGAGGGAGATTTCGAAAAAGCCGCCATGCTCTATATTGCCGAACCCTTCCCTTATGAGCCAGAAGAAACAAAACAGGCTCGCCAGTTCGTTAAGGAAACCCGTAATTTTAAGGAGGGGCTAAAAATCTATCCTTTACGCCTTGGGCATGAAAGGGCAATGATGAACCATCTGATAGCTAACCCTGATGACTTCGCAGGCGCTTTTCTGGTGCTCCCGAAAAACCTGTATAGAATATTCGTGCATGGTTACCAGTCGTATATTTATAATACCATCCTGTGCAGAAGAATTGAAAAAGGTCTTCCCTTAAATCAGGCTGTGGAAGGCGATATTGTCTGTTTTAAGAATGAGCTCGGTCTGCCTGATTCATCAAAAACTGAAAAAGTTACCGCTGAGACTGTAAATGCCATGAACAACCTGATTAAAAGAAAAAGGGCATTCATAACCGCTCCCCTTCCGGGCTATGATACTGAGTTTGCTTCAGGCGTTCCGGGAGAGATCGAACAGGCGGTTCTTGAAGAATTAAAAGTTCCTCTGCAGGGTTTCAATATTGAAGAAATTCCGGAAATGAGTTCGAAAGGCGCCAGGAGGGAAATCCTCCTTCAGGTTGAACCGAAATTTGAGGTTAACGAAGATGAACTTAATCCCGGAAAATCAAAGGCTGTGCTTGAATTTATGCTGCCAAAGGGAAGTTATGCAACAACCGTACTCAGGGAATATATGAAGGTAGATCCTCTGCAGATGAGCTGAGAGGCTGATAACTCAAAAGAAGGTTAAATTAAAGCAGAAACTGATTAATCCAGCTATCTACCTGCTCTTTTTAACCCGGGAAGCTTCTTACTTCCCAGTACCCGGATTCTTATACGCGAAAGGCAAGCAGTTTTCCTGGGAATTTAATTAGTTTATTTTCAGAAATGGGGGATTTTTTTCTACTCTCCTTTATTTCCCCCTTTTCCGGAGCCCAAAGACAAGAAATATAATGCCAAACAGCAATATCACACCCAGGGCACATAAGACCAGAAAAGTCAGCAATCCGAATATATCCCATGCAATGAAATATGGCTGTATAGCTATAAATGAAAGCAAAAGAACTCCCACAAGAGCTATCAACCAGTAACCAAGAACAAGGGTTTTGTTTTCATTTTTTCTGAGAAGGAAGGACAGCAGAAAAAGCATTCCAGCAGTAGCAACTGGGGGCAAGTAAAGGATAGCAGAATCCTCGAGGCCTCTGGTAAAGAATAATCCTCCTTCCCCGTGCTCAAAGGCATATAATACTCCGTCACTTGAGACCAGATACAATTTATCTTTGTAAAGTGTTGGTTCTGATAGTGCAGCACCTTTTATCCTGCTGCTCCATACAGGTTCCCCTGTGACGGGATCGAAAACCCTTATCTTGCACCCGGATGTGGAATATACATATTCATCAGTAACCGCGGACGATGAGAAATACCGTTCTGAACAGGGGAGCTCTTCCAAAATTTCTCCTGTGTTCACATCTAAAAATACAGACCTGCGGGAATAGTTAGATAATTCCTCCTTAACAACTAATTTACCATTCTTTATTTCAGTACTTATTACCCATCCGTTAGTATCTGTTTTCCAAACTTCCTCACCCGATTTAGCGGATAGCGCAACAATTTCTTCGCCTCCAATATAGATCAAATCTTTATAGAAGAGAGGATCAGGGGAGTGTTCTCTTAAATCCGTATATCTCCAGACCTCTTTTCCTGTATCTATATCGAGTGCGATTAAACCATGTTCGTAAGGAATATCATATAAATTAGATCGGAGTGCGAGAATATTTCCGTTTGTCTGGAGACCTGATATATAATAACTATTAGTATTTCTATTTCCAGAGCCTGTTAAATTAATTTCATAGTCCCATTTCAGAGCGCTGCTCTCAATATCAATGGCAGTCACATACCTGCTACCATACTCGCTCACAAACAAAGTATCCCCAAAAATAAGGGGAATATCCGGCCAACCACCCTGATAGCCTCTACTCCATAAAAGTTCACCGTTCTTTGCATTCAGTGCATCAACAGTTGGATAGCTTAAAACAATTAGAACCCCATCCTTATACCCGAGGTGACCCTGCCCTGTAAGCTTCTTATCCCAGAGTAACTCACCTGTTTCTGCATCAATCGCTGTAACACTGGTTTCAGAATAACCCTGACAAATAAAGAGAACCCCATCCGCAGCAAGAATTTCGAATTCCGGTGCCCCGTGTATTAATCTCCAAGGAAATTTATAGGTCCAGGCGACTTCTAAAGGCGGAGCCAGAGTTACAGGTTCGACTTCACTTAAATGAAGTGAAAGATTATAGAACTCAAAGTCATCATAATTACTGCGGTTAGCGTTACTCCCGGAGCTAATTTTTATGGTGTTGGTCCCCGGATCAAAAAAAGAATGATGAATCGGAATTTTAATGCTCACCGAGGCAGAATCCGGGGTTTCTGCCGGAACATAGTCGTTAAGGGTTCCGATTTCTATTTCATTGAGATATACCTTATCCAGAAACTCTTTTGTCGGCCCCGGAACAATACTTTTTCCTGTCATTGTAAGTTCTGCACTTTCTATATCCGCTGAAGGGTCCAGGGTAAAAGTAGCTGTATAAACCAGCCCTTCCGGGTCACCAGGGTTCAATTCTTCTTTAAAATTATCCCCAAGGTGGTGATGTTCGGTGTCAAGAACTATATCGGTCGCAGAAGCAACTGAAACAGAAGCAAATAAAGAAAAAAATAAGAGTAATGCGAGAATTAATGAATTTTTTATCACAGGATGCATATGCCTCAATCCTTAATCAGAAAAATCAGGTCAACGCCTCTTTAGAATGAAGGCTGAAATTAAAATCACTAACAAAGTAAATATTGCTCCGAGACCAGAAACATTCACGGGTTTCCGTGTATCTTCAGTCGATCCTTCAGTTTTGTTAGTTTCTTCAGCTCCTGATGGTTCTTCGGCTTTCTCGATGTCGTCTACTGCCTTCTCTACGATTCCCTCATCTACTTGAACAAATCCTTCATGTTTGAACGCAACAGGCACATCGGCAACTCCAATCTCTTTTCCTGCCTGGTCAAATACTTCATGGATATTATCAAGGGTAGAATTGTTAACTTCCGAACCTTCCAGAATTCCTACTCCTACACGGTTTTCAATACCCCAACCATAGCTTATAACTGGTCCTTGGGGATAAGTGTAAGGCTCCATATAATTTCTCGCAATTTTGCAGATTGTATCGAGTTTCTTGTACCATTCTCGTCTCTGGTCTTCAATATAGAACTCCCGCTCCTTTCCGTAAGTTGCAATTAATGTATCTTTCTTTTGATAAATAGCTCATTCGATGGTTCAGAATTTCATCCGTAAGTTGCAATTAATGTATCTTTCTTTTGAGCTTCAATGCTTTTAAGCCCCAGTTTTGCAAATACGCGAACAGTCTCATCTTCATCGTTCAGAGCGGTTGTAAGCGGCCCAATTGCACGTTCGCCTCCAATCCTACCGAGTGCTTCAGCCGCACGCACCCGGACATTGGGGTCTCCGTCACCAAGGGCTGTGATTAAAGGCTCTACGGCTGGTTCACCCATCAGACCAAGATTATAACCCAGATCTGCTTGAAGCTCCGGTTTTTCTTTGAGTGCCTTAATCATGGGCTGAACTGCTCTTTCATCTTTTATCCCAGCAAGGACTGCAGTGACCTTCATCTGGAGAAACACATTTTCGTTTTCATCCTGTAGGATCTTAATGAGAGGTTCTACAGCAGGTTCTCCTATCTCAACAAGAGCGTTAGTTGCAGCACTTTCAACTTCCCACTCCTGATCCGTCAGCAGTTTAATGAGTGGTTGCACAGCTCTTTCATCCTTTATTTTGCCGAGAGTAATAGCTGCATTTTCACGGACTTCCGGGTCTCTGGAATCCAGTGACAGGATTAAAGGTTCTACTGCAGGCTCCTCCAGCTTCAACCAGGGCTTTTACTGAATCCGCTTTAAGGTTTACATCCTGAGAATTAAAATTCTGGATTAATGCCTCGATCTCCTGTTCATCTGAGGCTGCGCTGGCTACTTGAACACTGGAAAATGTAAACAACTGGATAACTATCAGCGCAAAAAATGTAAAAATGGTTATTAAAGGAGTTCTCAACTTTCTAACCTTCACTTGATCACCTAATCAATATTACTCTAGCGTTAAAGCCTTGAAACAGGAATACGGGTCTGGACAATCTAAATTAAGACTAAATTAAAAACTGAATTAAAAAGTTTAATTATTTTTATTCTATTACTGTAACTATATTGAGAGATACCAATCTCCTTACTTCTTCTTTCGGGAGAAGATATCCATTGTAACTATCAAGTTTTGGATCTGACGGATCTACCCCATATTTCTCAATATAGGCTGCCTCTGCCTCCCTTATAATTCTTAACATTTCCTGTTCGCTCACCACCACATCATAGTCCACACCTTCTTTCAAGCCTTCTGGAGGCTCGCCTGTCTCAGTGACCAGCGCTCTTGTGGTACTTTGCAAAACTGTGCCTTCCAGATAATTTGGAAGTTCACCCCTGGCAAATTTGAGGTCATTTTCTGTAATATTATATCTTTGATACAAAGCCTGTAGTTCTTCGTCAGTATAACTTATATTAGTGGATATATTATCTACAACCTCATTTTTAGCCTGAACTTCTCTATCTGTGTAACTTTTACCATCAGGAAAAATCACTTTAAATGCTACCTGGTTATGATATTCATAAATACTCAGGATTATAGCAATACATGCAAGACCTATAACCATGATTACTTTTGTTCTATTCATTTTTTATCTCGAAGATTCATAAATTTTACAATAAGTTTTAAAAGGTTAACAGGCTTCAGACATATATATTTTTTTAATCTATTGAAAGAGTTTAACAGATTCATGACAAAAAGCAGTTCTGAGAATTTTGAATAAAGAACGGAATATTTCAAGTTGACAAGAAATAAATCAGTAGAATACTTATTTAAAATTCTCAAAATAAAATTGGTGGGAACGGCGGGAATTATCCCGGAACCTTCTCACACACTACATAGAAAAGGAACACTTATTAAGGATTATTTTTTCTTCTTTGCCTTTGCAAGCTTCTTCTTAGCATCCTTGCTGCCTGAGGAAGCAAGTTTTTCAAGCTCTGCAATCTTTTCTCTCTTAGCGTTCTTCTTTTTCTCCATATCTTTTTTAGACATTGCCATAGTGCGTACCTTCATAATTTTAGTGAAGTTGTGATGTATGTACAGGCATTATTGTCCTTCTCTCTCCTTCCTGTATTTGCACATTGCTGCAACAAGCCCGTTGAATGGGGGAGACGGTCTGCCCGGTCTTGACTTGAATTCGGGGTGGAATTGTGAGCCAAAGAAGAAACGCTTGCCAGGGATCTCAGCAATCTCCATTCTGTTTTTGTTTTTACCGGAGAAGACAATACCAAAGGACTCAAGCTTGTCCACGAACTCAGGGTTAACTTCGTACCTGTGGCGGTGCCGCTCCACAATGTAATTGGTCCCATAGATTTTTGAGGCAATCGAACCTTCTTTAAGGATAGCCTCATAGTCCCCGAGGCGCATTGTACCGCCCATGTCCGCAACACAGGTCTGCTCAGGCAGGATATCAATCACAGGATAAGGAGTATCTTCGTCAAACTCTGTGCTGTTTGCATTCTCAAGTTTAACCACATTCCTCGCAAACTCGATGACTGCAAGCTGCATGCCCAGGCAAATTCCCAGGAACGGAATATCGTTTTCCCTGGCGAACTTGATTGCCAGTATTTTCCCTTCAGTGCCGCGCTCTCCAAAGCCGCCCGGAATAAGAATCCCATCGTACTGTCTCAGCTTCTCAATTTCGGCAGGGTTCTCTTCCAGGGTCTCGGCTTCAACCATGTTAACTTCAACCCTGCACTTATTATCAATCCCTCCATGTTTAAGAGCCTCAAGGATGCTGAGATAAGAGTCCTCAAGATTTGTATATTTACCTATAATTGCCAGTCTAACCGTATCGGTTGTGGACTTCATCTTTGCGACCATCTCTTTCCACCCGCCGTTTTCGACGCTGGACTCCAGTTGCAGGTGTTTCATAAGCTGGGTGGTCAGGCCCTGCTCTTCTATCGAAAGAGGCACCTCATAAATGTCGCCGGCATCATAGGCGCTGATAACCAGTTCCTGAGGCACGTCACAGAAGAGCGCAATTTTTTCTTTGGTATTTTCCTGAAGAGGAGTTTTAGATCTTGCAACAATCACTTCTGGGCTGAGACCAAGGGCTCGGAGTTCCTTTACAGAGTGCTGGGTAGGCTTGGTTTTCTGCTCACCCTGAAGGTCTTCCATAACCAGGGTCACATGAATGAACACAATATTTTCGGAAGGCTCTTCCCTGTGCATCTGGCGTACAGCCTCAAGGAAAGGCATGCTCTCAATATCCCCAACTGTGCCTCCTATTTCAATAAGACAGATATCGGCCCCGCTCCGGGCTGCAACCTTCCTGATCCTGCTTTTGATCTCATTTGTGACATGGGGAATAATCTGGACAGTTTTTCCAAGATAGTCTCCTCTTCTTTCTTTGGAAATTACTTCCTGGTAAATCTTGCCTGTAGTAAGGTTATGGTCCCTTGTAAGTTCCGTATCAAGGAAACGCTCGTAATTCCCAAGATCCAGGTCGACTTCACCTCCGTCCTTGAGCACGAAGACTTCCCCGTGCTGGTAGGGGCTCATGGTGCCTGCATCTATATTGATGTAAGGGTCGATTTTGATAGCTGTAACTTTATAACCTTTGTTTTTAAGATTTCTGCCAATGGATGCGATGGTAATGCCTTTTCCAAGCCCGCTCATCACTCCACCGGTAACTACTATATACTTCATGGGTAGCTTCCTCAATGATTTTCCTAATAACTGTTTCAGACTAAAAGATAATTATGTTGAATTAGACAGGAAAATGATCAAATTAATAACTTTTAAGATATCTGTCATTAATCCTCTGGTACGAACACAATACCAATATCCTCATTGTATAAAAACACTCTCTACTTCTAAAAAAGTAAAGGCTCAAATAAGAAGTGGAAGTAAGAGAATAGATCTGCATAAAGACGAATAACCTTTCTGATTATTTTAGAATATTTATGTGAAGTTTAGCAGCAGAAAAAACCCAGAGAAGGAGAGGAAAGTACAAAAAAGTACAATTTTTCCAGGTAATTTGGTGATCCCTTGATTATGAATATTTTGAATAGTTACCATGCTTTTCTCGACTGTAAACCCGAGTTAACAGGTGTAAAATGGGATAGAAATGAGTTTTTATAAGGGTTTAACCTTCCTCTGCAATCTTTAGCAGGATATATGTCATACAGGTCACAAACAGGATTGAAAATAAAAGCGACTGCACAAAACTAACTTTGAATTGCAGACCTGATGGCAGAATAAAGTAGAGGAAGAACAGACCTATAAGTAACAAAATGCCTCCGAAAGCCATATTCAAAGAAAGTCTTTCGTTCCCACCTACATTCCTGTAAGTTCTTCTTCCTGCTGAAGCCGGAAATCCTCCTGTAAAGCCTCTACGGATAAAAGACGAAAACCCTCTAGACCCGTTTGCAGATCTGGAACCAGAGATCCTCTTTGCAGGCTTTTGAGAATTCAGTTCCTCTTCCTCATCCACTACATAGGCTTCGTCCCTCGGATGCTCCTGCGGTTCTGAGTCCGTCTTTCCAAGCTGAACTGAGAAACCTTTCTTTCTTGATCCGTAACCTGCTGTGATATAGATTTGCCCTTTGGTTAGTATCCTTCCTTCTTGCGGGATTCTTGCAACTGCGGAAATGTACTCTTTTTGAAGCACATACGGGTTATCCCTCAGAAAAGTAATCTGGCCTTTTAATTCATCACTTACCGAGAGATGAATATGAGTAGGGGACCCGTAGTTTGTTATCAGGATCTCAAAGGTCTCTTCTCCTCCGGGAGAAAGAGGAATCTCGATGCTTTCCTTTTCAAACTCAATTGAGTTTAATTCCTGTCGGTTAATAATAACATTCTGGAATATCTGCTGCAAGTTTAACCCCCACATCAGTTCCTGAGGTCAGGAGGAAGCAGGTTTGGGATTCCCTCATCTATTGGATAGTGCTCCTTGCATACGGGGCAATACAGGGTTCCTAAGACGACCTCTTCTTTATTTTCTTCAACAACGTTCAAAATCAGGTCGCCCTTGCATACAGGGCAAGCCAGAACATCCATAAGATCTTTTTTCACTAAAATTCACCGCTAAAGCCGCTTTTCCTATAGGGAAGAGAGAATTTTATTATAGTCGAATATTTTATTGTTTTCCTCACATTCTTTTAATCCTGTGAGTTTATCCTGCTATTTACGGTATACAACGCATCCTCTTATTTAATGTAATCTATATTTACCGGCACATATGATTTCAGTTCTTATAAGTTTTATCGGGTATTACTACTTTATATATGAGGCGAAATGCGGCATTTTCAAAAAGTTTATAAAACAGTATCATTTGATAATTCTGAAGGGTTTCTGGATTAGCCGGTTTTAGATCATATAGAACGCATTACCAGGTATGGAGCACGGGATCAGGAACCGGAATGTTATCTCAGAAAAATGAGAAGCGCTCGGGCTATTTAATTCAGGAACATATACTTAAGATTAATATTATTTAAGGAAGTTAGTTGCCTAAATCCGAGTACTGGAACCTAAAATCACGGATAGATCAAAAAGTATAAAGAAAATTTTGGGATATGAGATGGAACAGGAAGTATACGAGAGAAGCATTGACCCTGCAACCCTAACCATGCTTCAGAAAGCCAAAGAAGAAGGCGCTGAAACCGCCTGGGAAAGGTATGAGAAGCAATTACCTCAGTGCAGCTTCGGACAGCTAGGAATCTGCTGCCGGAATTGCAATATGGGTCCATGCCGGATAGATCCTTTCGGGGAAGAAGCCGACAGGGGAATATGCGGTGCTACCGCAGATATCATAGTTGCAAGAAATCTCCTAAGATCAATTGCTGCAGGTGCAGCGGCTCATTCCGATCATGCAAGAGACACGGTGCTGACCTTCAAGAAAATGAGTGAGGGAAAGGCTGAAAGTTATAGAATAAAAGACACAGCAAAATTGTTATCCCTTGCGTCGGAATATGGAATTTCCTCCGAAGGGGGAAGCCTTGAGGAAGTAGCAGCAAGACTCGCCGACATACTGCTTCTGGAATTTGGAAAACAGGAAGGACCCATCCTGTGTACCAGAAGAGCTCCCGAGATAAGGCTCAAACTCTGGGCAGAACTTGGAATAGAGCCAAGGGGAATTGACCGGGAAATCGTGGAGTGCATGCACAGAACCCACATGGGTGTGGATAATAATGCAGTCCATATCCTGCTGCAAGGGCTGCGCACAGGGCTTTCGGACGGTTGGGGAGGCTCGATGATCGCCACCGATATCCAGGATATACTCTTCGGAACTCCGCAGCCGAGAAGAAGTACTGTTAATCTGGGAGTGCTGTCCAGGGATAAAGTAAATGTAATCGTCCACGGGCATGAGCCAATTCTTTCAGAAATGATCGTGGAAGCTGCGGAAGATCCCGAGCTTCTTGAGCTCGCAGAAGAAAAAGGTGCAGCAGGCATCAACGTTGCTGGGATTTGCTGCACTGGCAATGAGACCCTGATGCGCCACGGGACTCCCATGGCAGGAACTTTCCTCCAGCAGGAGCTTGCAGTAATTACAGGCGCTGTAGAGGCTATGGTAGTAGATGTCCAGTGTGTCATGCCGTCACTTGGAGAGCTTGCAGGCTGCTATCATACGAAATTTATATCTACATCCCCAAAAGCTGACTTTCCAAATACTGTAAGAATGGAATTTCACGAAGATAGGGCTTATGAAACTGCAAAAGAGATCGTAAGAGCAGCCGTCGAGAACTTCCCTAACAGAGTTCCGGAAAAGGTTACCATACCTGATGAAAAGCAGGAGTGCATGGTCGGTTTCAGTGTCGAAGCCATCCTGAATGCGCTTGGAGGAACCCCTGATCCTCTCATTGAAGCGATAAAAAGTGGAGCAGTTCGAGGAGTCGGGGCTGTTGTCGGCTGCAACAATGTAAAAGTGAAGCATAATTACGGGCATGTTAATCTTGTTAAGGAACTGATCAAAAACAACGTGCTCGTGGTGACAACTGGCTGCAATGCAATTGCCTGTGCTGAGGCAGGTCTGCTTTTGCCGGAAGCTTCCGAACTTGCGGGCGACGGGTTGAATTCTGTCTGTAAAGCCCTTGGCATACCTCCGGTCCTGCACATTGGGCTCCTGTGTTGATATCAGCCGTATCCTTGTGCTTTCATCTGCGCTTGCAAACTGCCTGGGCGTAGACATAAGTGACCTCCCGGCAGCGGGAGCGGCTCCAGAATGGATGAGCGAAAAAGCAGTCAGTATCGGGGCTTATGTGGTTTCGTCGGGTGTATTCACTGTGCTAGGTACTGCTCCGGCGGTGCTCGGAAGTCAGGCTGTTACGTCCCTTCTGACAGGAGGCTTAAACGATGTGATCGGAGCAACTTTCGCTGTTGAGCCCGATCCTTTCAAAGCGGCGGGCCTGATGCTTGAGCACATTGACGGAAAAAGAGAGGCATTGGGTTTGATTACAGAGAAAGGAAAGGCACTGGGACTGACCTCAGAGAGATGATTTACAATGAGAGATATAATGATTTGGCCCGAACGTTGCCTGGGCTGTCGCTCCTGTGAGATTGCCTGTGCAGTTGCACATTCCGAGAGCAAGAATCTTTTTTCGGCTATAGGAGAAAAGCCAGCCCCCAAAAAACGCATTAATCTGGAGTACGTACCTGACATTGAAACCTCTCTCCCCATTACCTGCCGCCACTGTAAGGATGCTCCCTGCGTTTCGGTTTGCCCTACAGAAGCTCTCTGCCAGGATGAGATTACCAGTACGGTAACTCATAACTCTGAATGCTGTGTAAACTGCTGGGCCTGTTCTACGGTATGCCCCCGCTTTATTTCTCTATACAAGATGATTCTCGTTATGGGCTGCTGGACCAGTTCCATGAACTCCAATCACGGAGTGATTAACAGGCAGGTTGAAGCAGGAATAAAATGTGATCTCTGTGAAGGCAGGGTTTTGCCTGCCTGTGTAGAAGCCTGCCCAACACATGCCCTTACTTTGTTCGAGACGGAAGAGAGTTAAAAGCTGAAATAACCTGGAAATGTTCAGGAACTCTTAAAATAAACTAAATCGACTGGCGCATTCTGCTCCGGACAACAGAGTCTGCTTGCGCCATCGTTCCTTTCCCGAATAAGAGTATTAAAGTAGCATTTCCTATTAAATGGGGAACTTAAAAATAGGGAGTCAGGCATGATAAGCAGTATTTACAGGAAGATAATGGTTGCAACCGACGGTTCGGAAAATGTCAGAAAAGCAGTCGAAACAGCAATTGAAATCGCAAAAATAAGCGGAGCAAAATTGTATGCTGTGTATGTAATCAACTATGGAGGACCTTCGATAACTTATCCCGGGAATGTAGGATGGGAGAGAGTCGCTCTCGATTATTTCAAGACCGAAGGCAGGGAAGCGACCACTTATGTCGAAAACCTGGCGAAAGTTGAAAATGTTAATGTCGAATCCGTACTTCTGGAAGGAAATCCTGCGAATGAGATTGTCGATTTTGCTGAAGAAAACGATATTGACCTTATTGTTACGGGTACACTTGGAAGAACTGGAATTCAAAGATTCCTGCTGGGAAGCGTGGCTGAAAATGTGGTGAGGCACTCGAAAAAGGCAGTACTTGTCGTAAGAGGAGAAACTGCCGGATAAGGCAAATAAACATATAAAAACTAAAATTTTTCAAAGAAAGAGTCCAAGAGCCTTTCCGGATATATTAATTTACATCCCTATACAAATAACTAACAATGATAGACCTTTTAATCCAGGTACTTGATTTTGTGCTTCCCGTACTTGCAATGATTTTTGTGGGGCTTGTAGGCACAGGTATACTTGTAGAACTGGGTCTAATGCAGAAGTTCTCAAAACTTGTAAGCCCTATTTTCGCCTACACCAACCTGCCCGATACCTGTGCTTCAGCCTTCCTGGTATCAATAGGGTCTACTGTAGCTGCAAACAGCATGCTTTTCCAGGCAAAGAAAGAAAATTGCCTGGAGGACAGGGAAGTCCTGCTCTGCTCGATGATGAATGCTACACCTGCTTACTTTCGGGAACTTTTCACCTACCAGATTCCAGTAGTCCTGCCTGCTCTCGGCTTTGTGGTAGGGGGATTCTATTCCCTTGTGTTTATAGTCACTGCAGTGGTTAAAATCCTGGTAATTGTGATTGCAAGCAAATTGTTTCTTAAAGACAACTCCTGCAGGGTTCTTGAGCCGGAAGCCAGGAAGAAGGTATCCATAAAAACTGCAGTTAGCCGGGCTTTCAGGAAAGAGTTCAGGGCTTTTTTAAAGATTGCAGGGGTTTACCTTATTGCAACTACAATTGTCTTCGTACTTCAGGAACAAGGAGTCTTCGAAATTTTCAGCGTGCTGCCGCTTGCTGAGATTTTTAAAATCCCTGCTGTGTCAATTGTCCCGCTGACAAGCTACGTAGCCAGCCCTATCCTTGGAATCTCACTTCTGGGTCCCATGATTCACTCAGGGGAGATAACAAACATACAGGCTATGATTGTGCTCATGCTTGGCAGTATGTTTATGCTCCCAATTTTTGCGCTTCGCAGCCAGATCCCAAGTAAAGTAGCGATCTTCGGTACGCGCCTTGGTGTTCAGATTGTCGTGTACTCGACTGCAATAAGCGTGTTCGTAAGGCTTGCAATCCTGTTATTACTACTAAGTATTGCATAATATAGGAAAGGCAAAAGTAAGCTATATAGAAATTACCAATGTAAGGGTCATCAGCACCGGAATTTCGGGTAAAGTAATTAATAGTATAGAATTTGCTGGAAAACTCTCTTTAAAGAGCCTATAAAAAATAGAAAAGATCATTTAAAAGGAAGAAAAATAGAGAGAATAACTAAAAATTACTTGTATAAACTTAGTAAAGATATAAAAACACAGCAGTGAACGGGGGTTTTTGAAGGAGGTTAAAATATGTTGGATATAATTATTGTCAATAATATTTGATTTTGAGTTCACCCGTTCACTACTCCCCTCTGTAGGTTAAGCTATATATATGTATTTTGGTGTCTCAAAAAGGTATTATCTTTTTGTGCTAAAACAATCATGAAGCGATCGGATTATAAGGATTTTTTTGTCCTCTTGATTATATAAAACATTATTAAAATGTTATTAAAATATTATTAAAACATTGCTAAAATAATGCTATAAAATGTTAGAAAAGATTAAAGAAGCATTAAGAAAGTATTAATGATATAAAACGGCTTATTTAATTCATCTCATATGATTCTCCAAGTATAGCATGATATAATAATTTAAAGGATATAAAGTAGAATCTGTCGAATAAAAGTTGTAATATAAAAATTAAAGAAAGAATTAAAGAAAAAAGTCATTACTTAAAAGCTGCAGTAAACTCTAATGCAAGAGTATAATGCAAAAACTCGAATTTAAAAATAATATAAAGATGTATAATGACCAGGGGATCTTAATGTGGAAGGCAAGAGTTATACAAAAGTGATGATTACAACCGACGGTTCAAGGAATGCAAGGAAAGCAATTGACGCAGGAATCCAGCTTGCTAAACTCGCAGGAGCAAAGCTTTACGCTGTATACGTCATCGTTTCTGCAGGCTATACTCCTAGAGATTTCGGCTGGGAAGCATCATTGAGAGAATCTCTGGAGTTGGAAGCGAAAAAAGCTATTAATTTTGTTGAGGATGCCGGAAGAGCCGCAGGCATTGAGGTTGAACCCGTAATTCTTGAAGGGCATCCTGCAGACAAAATTCTGGAGTTTTCAGAACAGGAAAGCGTGGACTTGATAGTTATGGGAACACTTGGAAGAACTGGGCTTGACAGATTCCTACTCGGGAGTGTAGCTGAGAAGGTGATAAGGCATTCAAAGATCCCGGTCATGGTCGTAAAAGGCGAAGCCGAGAAATAAGGGAAAAATTCTTTCTCAAATTGAGTTTTATTAAAACATATTTATCAAAACACACCCTATGGAAACATTTTAAAAAACAGAAGCTTAAAACAGAGCCTAAAATAAACTAATTGAGGGGATTGGTATGAGAGGGGGGGCTTATCAAAGAATAATGATTGCAACCGACGGTTCAGAATTAGGTAAAAAAGCAGTTGTAACTGGAATTGACATTGCTAAACTAAGCGGAGCAAAAGTATACGCCGTATATGTAGTAACCCCTGTGGCCTATACTGCAAGGGATCTTGGATGGGTGAGAGCCAGCATGGAAAACTTCAGAGCTGAAGGGAAAAGAGCTACAGCTTTCGTGGAAGATATCGCTAAAGCTGCAAACGTAGAGGTTGAATCAGTAATACTTGAAGGACATCCGGCAGAAGAAATCGTAGAGTTTGCAGAGCACAATGGCATGGATTTGATAGTTATGGGAACACTTGGAAAAACAGGGTTTGATAGGTTCCTGCTTGGAAGTGTGGCCGAAAACGTTATCAGGCATTCAAAGACCCCTGTGCTTGTTGTAAAAGGCGAAAAATCCAGGTAAAGTCGAAAAACGATAAGAATAAAAGACTTTCGTTTGTATTCGATTAAGAGGCGAAATAATCAAGAAAGCTATCTTTAAACCCTGGATCATTAGTAATAAACGTAACAAATATTGGAAAAAAGGCTCTTGAGGAGCCTTTAACCTACCACGCTCATATTCGAAACCCGGATAGAAGGCGTAATTATTCCTCCGACTTTCCTGACATCAAAGCCTGCCCCTGTAATTTGCTTTAAGAGTTCGAAGGCATTGCCCGAAATCATTAGCGATTTTACAGGTTTATCAAGAGCCCCGTCTTTAATCGTGAAGGCATTTCTGGCTTCTACGGAGAAATCTCCTGAAATTGAATTTGCAGTATGTGCGCCGATTACCGTATTTACGAAGACCCCGGACTGGGTATCAGCAATAACATCAGTCTGAGGGTAATCGATAATAAAGTTCCTGAGCCCTACGGAAGGTGGACTTGTATAAGAAAACCTCGAGCCGTTTCCTGTGCTCTTTACGCCTGCTTTTCCTGCGGTATAACTGTCATAGAGATAAGTCTCAAGCACGCCTTTTTCAATTACAGTGGTGCGCTGCGAAGGTACACCCTCGTCATCCGAAGCTGAAGTTTCAATTCCGGCCTCAACCAGCCCGTCATCATAGATATTCAGTTCCGGTACTGCCAGCTCTTCCCCGAGTTTATCTATTAAACCTGATCTTCCCTTCTGGATATTGTCCGCATCAAGGGAAGGGGCAAGCGCTTCCTCAATAATGTCGGATAAAGCAAACGGATGGAAAATCACGTCAGTCTTTTGAGGTTCGATTTTTATACCACCGTTAGACTTCAATGCAAGTTCGGCTGCATTCTTTCCGAGGGCGAAGAAATCAATATCAAGAGAACGCGATACCGCAAAGTCATAAGCTGTCGAAGTCTGCCCGTTAACCGTAATGACATCTACAAAACCGGAAACAGCTGTTGATTCCTCTTCTATCTCTATGCCGTTTGTGTTCAGAATAAGCCGCTTACCTTTTGCACGGTTAAAGCCTCCTGAAGTCGGATGTGTGCCCGGAACCTCCTTTGTGCCTTCAATAAGGGCAAGGGCATATTCAATACAGGCTTCAAGTTCCAGAGCCTCAACTTTTTTATCAAAAATACCAGAAACCGTGGGATATTTCCCGTTAGAAGGAAGGCTCACCCAATCAGGGTCGCTTTCCCTTACTTTTGCTTCGGCAACAGCGACCTCTACGGCATTTTCTATCTGTGCTGCTGAATTCGTACTGGCAAAGCCAACGGCTCCGTTCACTATAGCCCGGATTCCTATACCTTCCGAAAAACGGTCTTTAGCATGTTCTATGGCATCCTTTTTGAAGTTCACGCCTGTTGAGCGATTTGCAGCGTAATAGATCTCTGCTTCTTCGGCCCCTGCACTTTCCGCAAGCCTGAGAGCTTTCCTTGCAAGCTCGTACATATTCAGGCACCTCCAACAAGGGCTTTTGAGATAGCCAGATGGGGAGAACCATCTGATACTGGTGCAAGCTGCCCGGCTTTTCCACATCTCCCTGCGGTCATTTTCAGGTCGTTGCCTACAAGAACTACGTGGTTGAGTATCTCAAGGGTTTTACCTGAGAGAGAAACATCCTTTATAAGTTCAGCGAGTTCTCCATTTTTTATAAGGTATCCTTTCTCAGCATTGAACTGAAAAATTCCTTCCCCGGTATTCACCTGTCCTCCTCTGGACCCTATAAGATACATCCCGTCCTTTATCTCTTCAAGTATTTCTTCAAATCTGGCATCCCCGTTATCTATGAAGGTATTGCTCATCCTGACAATGGGCATGGAATAACCCTGGGCCCTGCAATTCCCTGGAGTTCCTCCGAGTTTTGCTGCGGTTTCACGGGAATGAAGATAGGAATTAAAGACTCCGTTCTTGATTATTTCTGTCCTTCTTGATTGTGCCCCTTCGGCATCAAAAGGATAGTATCCGAATTCGTGAAGGGTAGGATCATCGATAATCGTAATAAGGGGAGATGCAATCTGTTCTCCGATTCTGTTTTCAAGAATAGAATCTCCTTCAAGGACAAGATCAGCCTCGGATGCATGTCCAACGGCTTCGTGGGCAAAGACGCCAGCCAGTTCTTGATCAAGAATTACAGGCATTTCTCCGCCTTTAGGAGTTTTCGCATTGAGAAGTTCAACTGCGGTATTTCCTGCCTTGCCAGCAAGTTCCAGAACGTTTTCGTTTTCAAAAAGCTCATATCCGTACCCAAAACGGCTCTCCCTGCCTGCTTGATACACGCCGTTCTCGGAGGCAACCGCAGAAACTACAAAACCGACGTTCATAAGCTCATAACCCGACTCAATACCATCTGAACTCCTGTATTCGACTTTAAACTCGGATTCCAGGTACATCACTTTGGTACTGTTAACGCCCTTTACTTTTGCACTGTTTTCTATGCTCTTTAAAAGATCGACTTTTTCCTCAATAGAGACATCCCTCGGGTCAATCCTGATTTCAGGAAGGTCCTTCACCTCAGGAGGATTTATGACCGCAAGTTCTACATCTTCCTTTGGGGTACTGGCATTCATAGAAAAAGCAAGTTTTGAGGCAGCATCGACTCCTTTTTTAAGGTCGATATCCCCTTCTACCGAGGTATAACCCCAAGAACCTCCACAGAGGGCCCTTACGCCGGCTCCTCTTGTGAAGTTTCTGGAGATCTCCTCAATTTTTCCGTTATCCAGAATAATTGAGGTAGAACTACCCTCAATTACCCTGCAGTCATAAAATTTAATATCCTGCATAATATCTGTCATAATCAGTTCCTGCACCCAAAAAGATTCTTAGCCTGTACGGTAGCAGGTGAAACTTCAGGAATATCAAAGCTGAGCCTTGTAATACATCGAAGTTTTTCAATAATTGAATTCTTTTTCGGACCTACAAGGCTGTGTTCCATTACCTCAGCAATAGAGGAAACAGGGATAATCTGAATCTTTTCCCTATATGATTTCTCGATAAGAACATCTGCCTCATTTGCTTTAGGAATAATGACTTTCTTCAAGCCGGCCTGGGCCGCAGCCTCAATCTTATAGGTAACTCCGCCTACAGGCAAGACATCACCCCTGACTGAAAGGGAACCTGTCATTGCTACAGTCTGGTCCACAGGAATCTTTTCTATTGCAGATATAACAGCAGTTGCAATGGAAACCGATGCACTGTCTCCCTCTACACCTTCGTAGGTTCCTACAAACTGGATATGGACATCATGCCTGGAGATGTCCGTGCCGGTCATATTTTTAATCACAGCAGAGACGTTTTGCACCGCTTCTTTTGCAATCGTCTTGAGTTTGCCTGTTGCTATAATTCTTCCTTCGGCTCCGGAGATTGCAGGAGTGACTTCGGATACAATAGGGAGTACAATCCCTGAGTCTCCGCCCATGACTGCTAGCCCGTTAACCCTGCCCACAGCAGAACCTTTTCTGAGGAAGGACTCGTAATCCTTGCGCTGTTCCAGGTAGCTGTCTGCAAGCTGCTGTTCAATAGATCTTGCAATTCTCTTTGCCGCAAGTACGTGCTCTGCAGTTGTCAATGGAGCGCCTTCGGAATGGGCAATATCTCCTGCCACACGCACAAGACCGCCAAGGTCACGCAGCTTGAGAGTAAGGTGTCCTTTCCTGCCTGCCCGCCTTCTGGCTTCACGAATCACTTCTTTTACTGCGCCTTCATCGAAGTGAGGGATATGACCGTCTCTGACAACTTCCTGAGCCACGAAGCGGACCAATTTCCTCCGGTTCTCGGGAGTGTCTTCCATCGAGTCCCGCATGTATACTTCGTAACCGTAGCCTTTTATTCTCGACCTGAGCGCAGGGTGCATTTTCTGCACGGCATCCAGATTTCCTGCAGAGACCATGATAAAGTCACAGGGTACAGGTTCGGTTTTGACAAGTGCTCCCGAACTTCTCTCGGACTGCCCGGTAATTGGATATTCCTTCTCCTGCAGCGCAGTCAGAAGACTTTGCTGGGATTCCAGCCTGAGAGTATTGATTTCGTCAATAAAGAGTACACCCTTGTGGGCCTTGTGGATATCTCCTGCCTCTACCCTATCGTGAGCAGGGGTTTCGAGCCCGCCTGACTGGAATGGGTCGTGCCTTACATCGCCGAGCAGGGCTCCTGCGTGAGCTCCGGTTGCATCGATGTAGGGTGCGTGCTCTTTATCGTAATTGGAAACCGCCATTTTCGGAATCATCATTTCTTCTTTAGGCAAGAACTGGCGGGTTAACATGAGAATCATAATGCCTGCAATAATACCCCATAGTAACTGGGCAACAAAATAAGAGTAGATAATAATGCCCACAACAAAAAGCATCATAAGCATATTTCTGGCCTGGGCTTTCTTCCTAGCTTCCATCTTGTGAGCCATGACGATTTCTCTGCCCTTTCCGGCAGGAACCTCCCTTATTTTGGGATTGTTCAGGTCCTCCATGTTAGGGTATACAAGAATATCCTTGAGCTCCTCTTTAGGAAGAAGTTCTGCCATTGCTTTTGCAAGAAGGGATTTCCCTGTTCCTGGGGTCCCTATCATCATGATGTGCCGTCTCTGGCTGGCTGCCTTTTTCACGACTTCTACGGCATGCTCCTGCCCCAGCACCTGGTCGATAAGAAGTTTGGGTACATCTATATTAGAAGTATCTTCAAAATGGAAGCCAATGTCAATATCTTCATCTTCGTCCATGTCCTGATCGGACTCAGACGCGGCCTTAATCTGGTTGGGTTCAGGCTCAGTCATACCCCTACCGGACTCATCCCTCTTCTGGTTGGCCGCAGACTTGTCTACGTCCTGAATGGACTCGCCCATATTTTGAGCGGGATCGTCCATCTTCCCCGAAGACTCGTCTATGTTCTGATTATTATTATACACCATGGTTAGCTCACATATTCGAACGTTGTTGAATAGACGTTACTGATAAATATAAATACTTGAAGTTTTCGAAAAATAATGGGATTAGTGATAAAATGATGGGTAAAAAGCGGATGTTACAATAACTAATTTTTAATGTTATTGTACCCTCTCCATACTTTCGGCTAATTATATAAACTTACTGTATATAAAATTAACCTACCATTGTATATACAATATATAGAAACCTCTTATTATATACTATTTGCTAGTTGGACATCCATCTGATTCGAAAGCGCAATCGAAAATCAATTCTCAAATCAATGTTTAAGGAGTCTCAAATCTTTTATGATATCTCCCCTATAATATCTCCCCTATATATACATTGAGCATGTGCGTCAACTCGGGATTAACTCAAAGCTGGACTGAGTTGATTCAAAGCTGACCCAAGGTCGATTCAAAGCTGATTCAAGGTTAATTCAATGCCATGTCTTTCTGGTTGCCCATAAACCGGTATCGACAGCTATTTAAAAAAACAAGGTACATTTTTCTTTTATGTCCAGAAGCAAGGTAAGAAATCTTCTCCTTCTTAAGCAGATTCATAGTGCTGTAGCCCATATCAAGAAAGGTAAGCTGGATAAAGCCCTTGAAACCCTAGATAAAGCCGAAAACTCGGCAAGAAAGTCAAAATCCACTAACGCCCTCTATTATATTCTTTTTACGCGCGGAAGCATTCTTTATACTGCGGCAAAATATGATGATGCCCTTGAGACCTATGAGAGGGCGCTTGGCGCAGGTTCAGAACTGCTTAAAGCCGATCCTGAGAATATCGATTACCTGCACTATATGGGCACAACCCTGAGCAATACCGGAAACCTGCTTAAAAAGAAAGGTGAAATTTCACGATCTGCCGAATATTACACTCGAGCCCGTGAAACCTATGCAAACCTCCTGGCAAAAGAGCCTGAGAATGCGGTTTTCCGATCCTATGCCGGCGAGAACCTGAATAATTATGCAGCTCTCCTCGCGGATATGGGCTCTTTTGAAGAAGCACATGAGGTTCTCAGGCAGGCAATTGAGCTTTACGAGAAGCTTCTTGAAGAAAAGCCAGACAACCTCGGCTACCAGGCGGAACTTTCAGTCGCACTCAGCCAGCTTGGAAATTGTCTTATCCAGCAAGGCCCGGAAAAACACGATTCTGCAAAATCAAACCTTAAAAAAGCCCTTACCATGCAGGAAAATCTCCTCACCCAGCAGCCCGAAAATAAAAACGTAATAGAAGCGATTGCTTTAACCCGCGAAAGGCTGAAAAAACTGGAAAATGCGGAAAAACAGGAAATTATAGAGAGCCCGGATAATTTGGAGAATATGGAAAGTACGGAAGAGGTTTGAGGTTCTTAAATCGAATTCAGATTAAGTGCGCAGCAGTACAGAACATGTAAATCTTAAAATCTTAAAGCCTGCAGCTCCCCTAGACCTGAAGCTTCTCAAAACCTGATATTACCAGATTTAAAGATTCTTTTCCGAAAACAGCAGCATGTGCATATAAAGTAAAGCCAAAAGGCCTGCAGCGACCCCCCAGATAAACTGGAAAGTAAAGTACGAATAAATGACTAGCCCAAGCGCGAAAAGGGTAATGGCGATGTTTGCAAGCCTGACTTTCCTTCTCATTCTGGGGTCATGCAGGGTCCCGGTTTCTTCTTCATCCAGGTAGCATTCCGTGAAGTAACTCCTTTCCCACTTCAGCAGGAAGTAAAGCCTCAGGATCAGAACATCAATAATTATGCCCCAGAGAAGTTGCCCAACATAGAGGGTATAAATAAGGATAGCTGCAAGAAAGATGCCCACAAGTAGAAGGTATATTTTTTCTCGTTTTTTAATCTCAGAAATCTCGATTCTACCCTTCCCCCAACACTCCGTATCTTTTTCTTGCTTTATTTCTCCATTAACATTATTTACCTTTTTTGTCCACGCGCCTCGGCGCGGCTTTTCCTGCGTGCAAAGAAAAAGAAGCAAACAATCTCTTATTCACACTTTTTGTTACAACTACAGCGTAAAAAAACACAATATTTAAGCTATCCTGAATTAATTCTTTTACTATGTCAGGGCGTTTGAGAGACCCAGCGGAAAAGCAATTTCAAAAGACTTTATCCTTAATGCAGAAAGGAAAATCGGAAGGAAACTTCTACGAACTGTCCTTATTAATTTCTCAAAACCTCCTCAAGCTCCGTTTTAGACATTACTCTCCAGTCACAGATAAAAAGCATACAAAATAGCAAAAAAGGTAAGAAGGCTGGCAATCTCGCCAGAAAATTCATCTTGCTGCTTGACTTTACGTAAACAAATCGAAAATATTCCCAAGCATGCTGCTGTCAGCCTGGTAGAATTCGGTGTATTTACAGCGCTTGCAGGTGACGTGGGTGAATTTCTTGTTCTGGAGGTCGAGGAGTTTACTGAGAAAACCGCCTGTAGTGCGGATCTCGCCGGTTTCGTATGAATTATTACCGCATTTGGGGCACACGAAGTTAATATTTCTGCTCATTTTCAGGTCTCGTTGTTTTTGATCTCACTGGAGTTTGTCAGTTAGTCAGGAGTAGCTTTACACTGGCAATATTTAATATTATTGCAAAAATAGAGGAAAGAAATATTAGATTAAAAAATAATTATTGCGTAAGAGCCATGAAAATAAAAGCTATAATTGCGATTGCGCTTATAATTTCGGCTGCCCTGATGGCTGCAAAGTTATCTCCGGGGATTGTTAATACTGACAAGTTCAGGGAAGGGAAGTACATCCACCTTGATAGCATAGAAATCGCGTTCAGTAAAACAGATGCGAGAATCAGTATTGAGTACCATCTAAGCCCTTTTGCCCAGGCGTATATATTTCTTTTTGGGAGTAAGCATCTGGAGCCCAAAATAGAGAAGATTTTTTATGACTTTGAAAATGTGGAAGTCAAGGAGATAGGGAAAAGCAGTGCAATAATTGAGGTGAAGGGCGTCTCCAGGCGGAGTGATGAGAACTACCTGCATGAGTCCCGAAAATTCGAAATGCCGCCTGATACCCTTACTGTGATTTATCCCGATGGTGCCAGGAGAAACAGCGAACACGCAGAATCCACTCCGAATATATTTTACGATGTTTAAAAAAGCCCGGTATAGATTTTAAGAAGCCATTAAGTAACTTTCAATTGGCTTTTAATTAATTTTTAATTAACTTCTAATTAATTTTTAATTAGCTTTTAATTAACTTTTAATTGATACTTAGTGATCCGGCACTTAATGTTCCAATTTCACTCCCATTCAATAACTTTTCCATTCCTTTTTACCCCACTCATCTCTTTACGGTCGAATTTATTTTACTAGTTTTATACATTTGAAGGAGATTTTTCTTCCTTTCTGAAGAAAAGAATATCCAAATGAGGACATTAATTTCACCATATGGTACAAAAAGACGATTTTGTACGCGTTTCAGGAATATATATTTAATAAGAAACCCAATTTTCTTTGATTGCGATGGGAAGATTCAAACTTAAATGTCTCAAGTGCGGAAGAGAATACGGCCAGGAATACAGGCTCACCTGTGAGAACGATGATTCCTTTTTACGGGCAGAATACTTCGAAAAAAAGCTGGAACTAAGAAACCAGCCAGGTATTGGACGGTTCCATTCCTGGCTTCCGGTTCAGGAAGAGCTTACCACGGACGCAGGGCCTATAACCTACAAAAGCGAAGCCTTTGCCAGGGAACTCGGGCTTTCAAACCTTTATATAGGGTTCAGTGGGTACTGGCCCGAAAGAGGTGCGTTCATTAAAACCTGCAGTTTCAAAGAACTTGAAGCCTACCCGACCATGCAACTTCTGAAAGAAACCGGAGGAAAAGCAATAGTTCTTGCCTCTGCCGGAAACACGGGCCGGGCTTTTGCACACATCTCGGCTTTGACAGGAATTGATGTTTATATAGTGGTGCCGGATTCTGGAGTCTCAAAGCTCTGGCTGCCCGAAGAGCCGACCGAATCCATTCATCTTATACGCATGAGCCCGGGAAACGATTACACTGATGCTATTAATCTTGCAGGCCGAATTGCAAAGCTGCCTGGCATGGTTCCCGAAGGTGGAGCTAGAAATATCGCCAGAAGAGATGGGATGGGCACTGTAATGCTGGATGCAGCAGTAACCATAGGGAGAATTCCTGACCATTATTTCCAGGCTGTCGGAAGCGGGACTGGAGGAATTTCAGCCTGGGAAGCCTCAATCCGCCTCAGGGATGACGGGCGGTTCGGGCAAAAACTTGCGAAACTTCAGCTTGCCCAGAACCTTCCTTTTGTGCCAATGTACAATGCCTGGAAGGAAAGAAGAAGACAGATTATTCCCGAACTTGATATGAAGGATGCAAAGAAACAGATCGAGGAAACTTATGCCACAGTACTTACTAATCGGGCTCCCCCGTACGGAGTAACAGGCGGGCTTTATAATGCTCTAGTAGACACTGACGGAATAATGTATGCAATTACGAAAGAAGAGGCCCTTGAAGCCGAGTCCCTTTTTGAATCCCTGGAAGGAATCGATATCCTGCCCCCTTCGGCAGTTGCGGTAGCGTCCCTATTAAAAGCTGTAGATGCCGGAAAGGTCTCGAGGGATGATACCATTCTCCTGAATGTTGCAGGTGGGGGATATAAACGCCTTAAAGAGGACTTCAACCTTTCCCAGATCTCGCCAGTAGCTACTGCCAGAGATCCGGAAATGCCTCTCGAAGAACTGAATATATGATCCTATGATCCGAAAGGCTTTGATTAGGAAAAAGACACGGTCTGGAAAAGATCTGATTGGGAAAAAACCTGATTAAAGAAAGATCTGAGCTGTGTTCAGAAAGTTACAGAAAAGTGAGAGAAAGAAAGCTAAAGAGGCGCTTCCATGGCAAATCCGGAAGAAGAAATTATAGCAATTATGAAAAAAACAGGTATAGACCTTGCTGCGACTCTGCCCTGTGACAGAATCAAAAACCTGCTTCCCCTGGTTTCGGAGAATTTTCCAGAAATCCGGTTAACAAGAGAAGAGAACGGTGTGGGTATCTGTGCGGGAGCTTACCTTGCAGGGGGGAGGCCCATGATGCTTATTCAGAGCACAGGGCTAGGAAATATGATAAATGCCCTGGAGTCACTGAATGTAATATGTAAGATCCCCCTGCCTGTGCTGACAAGCTGGCGCGGAGTATATGGAGAAGCCATAGAAGCACAGGTTCCGCTTGGTGTCCATCTTCCAGCAATCCTTGAGGGGGCAGGGCTGGAATATACAGTAATCCATGAAGCTGAAAAACTCCCTCTCCTTGAAAACGTGATAAGAGATGCGTTTGAGAACTTAAGGCCGCATATAGCCCTGATCTCACCCAAAGTCTGGGAAGGCTCGGGGTGCTCTGCCTGGGAAATTACAGGAATGCCGGAAAAGCCAGAGGTTATGGAAAGGACATGCAGGTTTAATTTTACAAAGGAAATTCTCAGGCCACTCATGTTAAGGAACGATGCGATTTGCGCAATTGCTTCCGAACTCGATGGCGAAATTACGGTAACAAATCTGGGAGTGCCCTGCAAGGAGCTTTATGCTTGCAGGGACAGGGATCTTAATTTCTATATGTTTGGTTCAATGGGGCTTGTCTCGTCTATAGGGCTTGGCATAGCTCTTCGAACTAAAAAGACAGTTGTGACCTTTGATGGAGACGGCAGCCTGCTTATGAACCCCAATGCCCTGCTCGAGATTGCCAGAGAAGCCCCGAAAAACCTGATAATTATATGCCTTGATAACGGTGCATACGGCTCCACAGGTTCACAGGAAACCTGCGCTCTACGATATATTGACCTGGAGATTCTCGCTAATGCCTGTGGAATCCAGAACACGGCTAAAGTAAACAGCAGAGAGGGGTTAATTGAAGCCTTCAGGAAGTTTCGAAGCATGCAGGAACTTTCCTTTATACATGTAATCCTGAAACCCGGAAATACAAGAGCCCCGAATATCTCCCTGAGCCCTGAAGAGATTACAAAACGCTTTAAAGAAGCTCTAAAAGCCGAAGATATAAGGGAAATTTAAAAACCGGAAAACTGGCTGAAGAAATTTAGCTAAATTTCTTTAGCTAAAGGAGTTATAAGAAGAAAAAGATAAAGAGCCTTGAAAACGAAACGCTATGAGAGAAGGTAACCAGAAGTACCTGATTCAGAAATTCCAGGAGTATTAAGCAGAGAGAGGCAGAAGAAAACGCACAAGGTGATGATTGCTTTCTCTAGCCGTACTTTCTCCATACCAGGTTTTTTCTTACCAGGTTTTTTTCATCTTATCGGCTTGAGGTTATTACACTTCCTCAACTTGAGTTTTTACTTGTAGTTTCTAAATTCACATCAGCTTTTTTAGTATTACTCTCTCCAGCTTATTTTTTCTACAGGTTCGGTAAGCCTGAATCTTCCTGTAAGTATTTTTTCTTTAAGTTCCTCGGCGGCTATAATTGCCCTCGCACGGTCAGACTGGCGCAGGGTCACTTTAATATCCCTGAAGCAGCCTCCGATTGCACATCTGACAGAACCCAGGTTTGCGCTGAAAGCTTCTCCCCTGCACCTTAAAATGCAAAGCCCGCAGTTAAAGCAAAGTTCAGGCTGGTGTACAGCTCCGGTTTCCCCACGTCTTACAGCACCCATAGGACAGGCTTCAATTACAAGGCAATCCATGCAATTAATGCATTTTCCGGGATCGTATTTAATATTCAGGTCCGCATTATCCCAGACATCACCGTAGGTAATCTCACAGAGCGGGATTCGGCCTGCAAGGTCTACCAGCTTAAGTGGGATTTCCTTATCGAGCTTCAGAATATTTTCCAGCATCCCTTCGTGAAGAATAGGGATCGGGACAGCCCAGGTATTGATGATTTCAGGACCTGCAGATGTTACAAAGCCTCCCATGTATTCAGGAGTCATATCGTGCATGTCCGCAAAACCTGTAAGGTTGGGGTTATCTGGAGCGCTCCTAGTGCCGGCACCGGTGACAAATCCATCCGCTCCGTTGATAAGCACTCTTGTTCCGATTCCTATAGTCTCGAGCCTGGGGTCATTTTCAATGGGGTTTAACTCGCCGCAGCCGCAAAAAGTCATTTCTTTAAACTCACCTTCAAACGGCAGGGCATGGAAGATAGTTTTGATAGATTCTTTCCCGGGATTTACAAAAGCCCGGTAATTCTTAAAAGTGTGCCTTGTAGCATGGAGTTTTGCATAGGGAATTTCAGATAGCCATGTCTCCACCGAGAAGTGTTTTCCTTCACTGGTAGTTACATCAACTTTAATAGTCTTTCCTTCTACCATCTCCCTGAATAGATGTCCGCCTCCGTAATTGGGATCGAATTCACTGTGAGCGGTTCCGAGTACGATCAGATCAAGGACTCCGAGCCTTTCGTTAGGGCAGGGACCCACAACTGCAGGCACACCGTTAAGCAGGACTTCAGAAGCTTTGACGAATGAGTCAGACTCTGAAACTTTGAACGAAAGTACGGCGTATGTTCCGCTCATAATGCCTCGCGTTGCAGTAGTTACAACATCCACATCTTCGAGCCCTATCATCTCTCCTGCCCGAATTCTCGCGCAAATTTCTGTTGCCGTTAGAACCACGGCGTCTCCGGCATCAATCTTATCCTGAATTTCCAAGATTGTGCGGGATGTCCCTATGTCATCAAGTGCTCCGTTCATGTTACCTCAACCGGGATATTGAGTTCATCCTATTTTAGAAGCATGTTTGCTATAATTATAGATAGCACAATTCTGAGAACAAAACCTGAAAACAAATTAAAGCAGCGTATTAAAGGAAATAGATAAAGAAAAAGCTGGAAAAAATATTGAGACAGAAATTAAAAATTAGTTACCACAGAGCAAAATTATTTATGTTTTCGAGATTGATTCGAATAGAAGAAGTCCAGACCACCCAAAACTTATATAAATGATGATGCGTACTATGGAGTTGCACTTTGGTGCGAAAAACGGAAACAATAAACGACTGGGCTCGTGGTCTAGATGGTTATGACGTCGCCTTGACATGGCGGAGGTCCTGAGTTCGAATCTCAGCGGGCCCACTCAAAAGTTACGGAGATTTTCCGGAAAGTATAAAACAGGCTACCATTCATAACTAAATGGTAATTTTGCTTGCCCAGGTAGCTCAGTGGGAGAGCGCTGCCCTGAAGAGGCAGTTGTCCCCGGTTCGAATCCGGGTCTGGGCACCACAGCACATCAGTAGTGTAGCGGTTATCACCGGGCGTTGCCAACGCTCGAACCCGGGTTCGAATCCCGGCTGATGTATAACAAGCCTTCTCAAAAAACTGCTTGAGCGAAAACCTTTTGAGAAAAGGTTTTATCGAAAACGTCCTCAGAAAAAGTTTGATCAAAAATTAGCATGACTGCATGGTCAAGTGGCGCAATGGCTGATGATCAACCGGCGCAACGGTTTAAGCTCAATGGTTGCACTCAGGCGGATTGAATTATAATTCAACTAAGCCAAAAAATAGTCAAATTAGTATAATTTTTTCCATTCTTGTTTTTATCGATTTTCTACCCCTTTTATTAATTCCTTTTCTTTCTTGCTAATTTCTTTTTTATTCTTGCTAATTTTTTTAACAATTTCCTCGTCTTTTACTGCTTTCTGGAAGTTCTGATCTTCCAACTTAACATGTATTAAAGTTTTTCGTTTTGAGTTTGAAGTAAATATTTTATTGTTCGACTTTCCAAAAAAACATGAATTGTTGGAGAGATATATTGTTTCTTAAGTTTAATAATTCGAGATTAGATATTTTTTGTCAGGTTTTCGAATGATATCAGGTTCAACGTTAACCAATGATCAGAATCAGAATTTAGAATAGTAACAGGCATAGATCTGGAAAATTAAATACGTTAACCAATTCATCGTTAACCAAAAAATTAATTAAAACATAAAATCATTATAGTTATTGGATATACATCTCTAGAAGACAGAGAGACAAGTCTGCTTGAAGAGATCTATACCAACTATGTTGCAAACCTGAAAAATCGTAGGAGATTTGAAAATGGCAGGAAAGTTCCAGAAAAGAAATGCAGAAAGGAAAGGCATCAGAAAAGAATATGAACTGGAGCAGAAGTTAATAAAGAAAATCGTAAACGAAATTCAGGTAAGCGGCGGTGGATCTATAGAGTGAGTAAAAAAGTACACGTAACAATCCAGGCTGGAGAGATTTCTGAGCAGACCGTAGAAATAGCTGAGAGCGCTACCTACGAAGACCTGCTAAACACTTTGGACATAAATCAGGAAACGGTACTTGTATTAAACGGAGGGAATGCTGTCCCCCTAGATGGAGCAGTCAGTTCCGACAGACTCACAATCCTTAGAGTTGTCACAGGTGGCTGACCTGCCAGCAAAAGGCACAGCCCTCCTTTATTACAATTCCTTTTTTCCACCTTTTTTGAGCTTATTATAAAGTTTTTATCACCAGGACATATTCTTATCAAGCCTTTTTCTTATCAACCTATTCTTATCAAGCCTTTTTCTTATAATCCTTTTCACAAACGCAAATTTTTCATAAGAATGTTTGATCAAAAACCATGTTTTAACTAAAACAGCATGGCCAAGCGGCACAAAGATTGATGATAAATGGGCTAAAAAGAACAGAAACTGTAGTAAGAATTGCAAAATTCGAAATACAATTAATTTTTAATACGAGATTATTGAGTGTCCTGAGGGGAATTAAGGAGAGTAAAGAAATAGAAAGAAAAAATGATGAGAAGGTATTTACTCCATAATGGTCGAATTCCAGAGAGGGATTGTCAGCCATTATGGAGCAAATTCTGTTTGAGGGTCTTTATTTTGAGGGAGTAAGAGGCACCTTTTTACTCATGACCTTCAGCTTCTTAATTGCTGAGATGGTTGCCTGAGATTCTTTATAAATTTTATCTTCGTAATAACTTATGATCTCGTCAACGGGAGCTGCAAGAGAATAAATCTTTATAGGGCGCCCTTTACCAGGTTTCTTTTCCGAACGAACGCTGACCCAAGACTGGTTGCGCATCAGCCTCATTGCAAGGCTTACTTCAGGTTGTCTTAGTCCGGTACTGATTTCGATTTCACGGGATGACGCCTCGTCAACATTCATAAGATATGCCATGGTCGTAGCGACATTTCTGGACATCCCGAGGTTCCTTAACGTTTCAATAAAAATGTGGTCGTTTTCGTCCAGCACTTTTACTTCATAGTCTTTCATGATAACCCCTTCATACTTGTATTTTAACGGATAAGTTGGTCAGTAAAATAATCTCAAGATAATTATGTTTAGACCTTTAAAGATTTCTTTTATAATCACCTTTCAAAACTGACAACAACTCCTAAATATATACACTGTGGACATATTTATACGGTAACGTATTCCGTTTTGAAATTTTAAAGATAATAAAAATCGTTTTTACGTGATGTAGCAGATTGTTCTCGTTTTAAGTCCAACAACCGGTTATTGGAAACAAATATAATATGTTCATAACCGACTACTAGAGCCTCGTTTTATGAGATTGATGGGAAGGCAGTACAGGTTCAAGAATTAAACCTGTATATAATTAGAAGGTTATTCATCTCCAACAATTAATAATGTACTCATACTATTTAAAGTTGTATATATTAAAAAGGAATTGAAAAAACTTTCAATCACTCCTGACATATGATACTTTATGAAAAAATTCAAATGTGAAACATATTTTAATAACCTGATCCAGATAAAAAATTTCAATCATAATCATAAAAATATTATAATTCAACTGTTTAATAATTTGGACTTCAGTTTCAGGAAAAAAAGGATCAGATAACAGATTAGAACCTGACATTTCAAGCCCAGCCGAAGGAAAGGAATGACAGAATTGGGTGAATTAAATGTTACTATAATTTTTTAATACCAATTATTTCTCTAAAAAGACAGGAAAATTTAAAAATTCAAGAGATAAAAATTATAAAAAATGATAATGCCTCGATTTTAATAATCTAAGCAATAAAAATTGAAGCTGATCTTGAAAAAGTGAAGATTGGAAATATTTATTTTTATAGGATTTTATATTAGCCAATTTCTTCTTATAAAGACATATTCTGACTTTACCTGTCAGAAATAACTATTCGAGGAACAATTATAAGAAGTCATTGACAGGCATCAACTGAGATTAAGACTCAATAAATAA